>PVMK01118212.1_pt1:10000-309367 | contig 309367 bp, 274 predicted proteins | sample 1853481 | NCBI WGS metagenome assembly PVMK01 (sample SAMN08533507, study PRJNA380276) | Marine sediment metagenome, whole genome shotgun sequencing project.
TCCATTTGCGAAGACCATTTTGCCTTGACCACCCTATATCCGTAGTTGGACAACAGTTCAGGGGCATTGGGGCAACTGGTGCGGTGAATTTTAATTCCCTCATTTACGGTAACAAATCCGAATACCTTATCGCCCGGTATAGGGTTACAACATTTTGCAATACGATAGTCGACCACATCCATATCCTCACCGATCAAAAGCATATCATCTTGCTTTTGCCGTACCTTGGCTATTTGTTTTTTAAATGAAGCAGCGTCTTCGATGCGGTCGCTGGGATCCTTGGGAATGCTGGACCGTGCTGCTTTGAACCGTTTGATCTCGGTGGCATTAATTACACCCTTTCCTACCTTATAGTAGAAATCAAGTACTGTCCGCTCATCAAAGTAAGCCCTCAGCTGCTCTACAATTTCATTATTCAACTTCAATTTCATCTGCCGGAGCTTTCGTTTGACAATTTCCTTCCCTTCACTGGCAGCAGCTTTCCGTTCTTCATTTAAGGAATCTTTGATCTTCGATCTGGCTTTGGAGGTAACTACAAACCTAAGCCAATCGGCGTGAGGTTTTTGCTTTTTGGAAGTGAGCACCTCAACCTGATCCCCATTTTTTAATATATGATTCAATGGCACCAAACGCTGATTCACCTTGGCTCCAAGGCATCTAGCTCCAACTTCTGTGTGAATTTCGAAGGCAAAGTCCAGTGCGGTAGCGCCATGAGGCAAGGTTTTTAATTCACCTTGAGGAGTAAACACAAAGACTTCCTCATGAAACAGGTTTGATCTAAAATCATCGACAAATTCAATAGCGGTACTGTCGGAATGCTCCAGCATCTCCCTCACTCTGGCAATCCATTGTTCCAGCCCGGAAGATTGGCCGTTACCAGAGTTGTCCTTATATTTCCAATGGGCAGCATAACCCTTTTCGGCAATATCATTCATTCTTCTGGCCCTGATCTGCACTTCTACCCATTGACCAGGACTACTCATCACCGTGGTATGCAAGGATTCGTACCCGTTTCCTTTTGGTGTGCTGATCCAATCTCTTAACCGATCAGGGTTCGGTTGATAGAAATCAGTCACAATGGAATATACTTTCCAACAATCCGCTTTCTCATTTTCCGGATCACCGTTAAGTATAATGCGAACTGCAAACAGATCATAAACTTCTTCATAAGGAATGTTTTGCTTTCGCATTTTATTCCAAATGGAATAAATGGACTTGGTCCGCCCCTTTATTTCAAAATCGAAACCCTGCTCCTTCAACTCCTTTTTAATCGGTCGAATAAATTTGTTCACGAATCGATCCCTGGCTTCCTGAGTGGCTACTATCTTTTTGGCTATTGCATGGTATTGCTCTGATTCCGTATACTTCAAACAGAGGTCTTCCAATTCTGTTTTTATGGCATACAGACCCAGGCGGTGGGCCAATGGGGCATATATATACACGGTCTCAGAAGCCACTTTCAATTGTTTGTTCTGAGGCATGCTTGCAAGCGTACGCATGTTGTGCAAGCGATCGGCCAACTTGATCAAAATCACCCGAACATCATCTGATAAAGTCAGAAGCATTTTACGAAAGTTCTCTGCTTGCTCTGAGGTACCCTGGCCAAAAACCCCGGATATTTTGGTAAGACCATCTATGATCCGGGCTACCTTAGTGCCAAAATCTCTTTCTACATCAGCTATTTCCAGGTGTGTATCCTCAACTACATCATGTAATAATGCGGCTACGATTGAAGTTGTCCCTAACCCAATCTCATCAATAGCAATCAATGCAACATCCAGGGGGTGATATATAAAAGGTTCCCCGGTGCGCCGGCGCATATCTTTATGCGCTTCCATCGCAGTATTAAATGCTTTACGGATTGTTTTGGCATCACCCTCTTTTAAAAACGGTTTAGCCCTCCTTAAAAGACGTCGGTATCGCCTTATAATCTCCTTTTTTTCGTCTTCTACATCAGCAGTAATCATGAAGAACGGAACAGGGTTTTAAACTCATCTCAAGCATTAATTTTACATTGTGATATTTTGAAAAAATAGGCTACCTTTGCCCTTCCAATTTTAATGGGGATGTGGCTAAATTGGCAGACCTGCCTGCCGATATTCACACCAGGTGGTCTAGTGTGAATGTTAAGCTACCCAGGTGACAATTTTACCAACATCTCAAAATGCGGATGTGGCGAAATTGGTAGACGCACTAGACTTAGGATCTAGCGCCTTACGGCATGGGGGTTCGAGTCCCTTCATCCGCACCACCAAGCCCTCAATCACCTGGTTTAAAGTTATCTTGGGGATTGAGGGTTTTTAGTCTTTTTGTATAAAACAAAACTATATTAATGGACATTACATTAGATAGACAAAAATCCAGTGAAGCCCTAATTAAAATTACGTTAAAGGAAGGGGATTATCAACCCCAGGTGTCACAAAAAATAAAAGAGTTCCGCAAGAAAGCTCAGATCAAAGGATTCCGTCCCGGGAAGGTCCCATTTGGACTAATCAAGAAAATGTACGGGAAGTCAATTCTTGTTGATGAAATAAACAAAATGCTTTCCAGCTCCCTCACAGACTATATCAAGGAGCAGAATCTGAAAATATTAGGTGATCCCTTACCTAACCTGGAAAAAAGTAAGACCGTTGATTGGGACCACCAAAAAGACTTCGAGTTCGAATACAATATAGGACTGGTTGACGATTTCAAATATGATCTCTCAAAAAAGAGAAAGGTTACCGAATATAACATCAAGGTAGACCAAAAGATGGTGTCCGAAGAGTTGGAAAATATCCGGAAAAGTTATGGTGAGAATGTAAGTGTTGAACAATCCGAAGCGGAGGACATCATTCAGGGAGTATTGATTGAGGAAGCACTGGACATTGAGAACGAGATTACCATATCCATCCAACAGGTGGAAAAAAAGGAGCAGAAAAAATTCATCGGGAAGAAATCAGGGGATTCAATCACCTTTAATCTAACCAAGGCCATCAAAGATACTGCACACCAGGCACGATTACTGGACAAGACCGAAGAAGAACTGGCTGAGTCAAAACTTAATGGGGTAACACTAAATGTAAAAGAGATCAAACGCATGGAACCTGCTGAACTCAATCAGGAATTTTTCGATAAGTTATTCGGTAAAGATCAGGTCAAAACCCAAAAAGATCTAAAAGAGAAAATCAAGGAATATTTAAGTAGCAGCTTCCAAAGGGAAACAGAAAATTTCCTAACGCATAGCATTCGCGAAGAGATTCTAAGAGCTACTAAAATGAACTTGCCGGATGAATTCTTGAAACGATGGTTGGTGGTGTCCAGTGAGGGTAAGGTAAACGAAGAAGAAGTTGATAAGGACTACCAGAATTACGCCAAAGAGATGAAATGGAAGCTTATTTTGAATCGCATAGCCGATGATAACGAAGTAAAAGTGGAGAATGAAGAAGTGGTTTCAAAAGCAAAAGAACTAATAGTATCCCAGTTGGCTTCTTCCGGAATAGGCGATCAAATGGCCGATCAACTTGATGCCTTTGCAGACAATTATTTGAAAGGAAATGAGGGGCAAAATTATCTTCAGGTATTCAACCAAGTGCGTAATGACAAGATCATGGACCTAATCCGGGATAAAATCAGCATTGCCAAAAAGGATGTAAGCCTGGAACAGTTCAAAAAAGCAGCCACCAGGTAATGTACTTTCCGATATTAAAAAGTCCTTTTTTACAGTGGCTTTTTTATTAATTTTGTAAACCTTTTTGAACTAAATGAGTTAGTTTTATTTCCCATCAATTAATCACCAATGATAGATAAACACGAATTCAGGAAATTTGCCGTGAAAGGCCAAAACATCAGTGGCAGCGCTTTTGATAGTTATGTTGATCATATTGAAAGCATGACCCGTTCGGTCATTGAAGAACGTCCCACTAATTTTCGGGAAATAGATGTTTTTTCAAGGTTGATTATGGACAGAATCATATTCCTGGGTCTGCCGGTTGATGATAATATTGCCAATATTATTACTGCCCAACTTTTATTTCTACAATCAACAGATGCTAAAAAGGAGATCATGTTATATATAAACAGCCCGGGAGGTTCCGTAACCGCTGGTTTGGGAATTTATGACACCATGCAATACATTACTCCAGAAGTTGCCACTATTTGTACCGGTCTGGCTGCCTCCATGGGCGCAGTTTTACTGGCTGGAGGAGCAGCCGGGAAACGGTCAGCTCTTCCTCATGCAAGGATAATGATCCACCAACCATCCGGTGGAATGCAGGGTCCTACTAAAGACATGGAAATTTCACTTAAGCTGATTCTATCTTTGAAAAAGGAATTGTATGAGATCCTGGCTCAGCACAGTGGGAAAAAAATAGCAGACATTGAAAAAGACGCCGACAGGGACTACTGGATGACCACTGCTGAGGCGAAATCCTATGGTTTGATCGATGAGATTCTAATTAAATCATAATCTATCGGCCGCCAAATCCGTTTTATTTAGTATATTAATTTATATGGCACAGGTAACCTGCTCATTTTGCGGTAGAAATAAGAAAGATGTTGATCTGATGATTTCAGGGATCAACGCACATATATGTGATAAATGTATTACCCAGGCCCAACAGATTCTTTCCGAAGAACTAAAAACCAAAGGGAACGACACATCGGCACCTAATTTTAATCTGATCAAACCGGTAGAATTAAAAAAATACCTGGATCAGTATGTGGTGGGACAGGACGAGGCTAAAAAGGTCATTGCTGTAGCCGTTTATAATCATTACAAACGACTAATGCAGCAGCGAACCGAGGAAGAGGTGATCATTGAGAAATCCAATATCATCATGATCGGTGAAACGGGCACTGGCAAAACCTATCTGGCACGTACCCTGGCAAATATCCTACAAGTGCCGTTTTGTATAGCTGACGCGACAGTGCTTACAGAAGCAGGATATGTTGGTGAAGATGTTGAAAGTATCCTGACCCGATTACTTCAAGCGGCTAACTATGACCTGGAAGCCGCCGAAAGGGGAATTGTATATATAGATGAACTTGATAAAATTGCCCGTAAATCTGACAACCCTTCCATCACCCGGGATGTAAGTGGAGAGGGCGTACAACAAGCGCTGCTTAAACTACTGGAAGGAACAGCAGTGAATGTACCACCTCAAGGTGGACGTAAACATCCTGATCAAAAAATGATCTCTGTTAATACTGAGAACATTCTATTTCTCTGTGGTGGAGCTTTTGACGGTATTACCAGAACCATTGCCAATCGATTAAATACACGTCCTCTCGGGTTTACTTCAAATGAAGAAAAAGATCAACAAGTAAACCTGGACGATGAGAATTTACTACAATTTGTAAATGCTAAGGACCTTAAAAGCTTTGGGTTAATACCTGAGCTCATTGGCAGGCTGCCGGTATTAACTTATCTCAATCCTCTTTCGAAAGAAATTCTAAAAAGGATTATGATTGAACCAAAGAATGCACTTTCCAAGCAATATGTGAAGTTGTTTGAAATGGAGGGTGTAGCACTTGAGTTTAAACCGGAAGCACTGGACTATATTGTAGAAAAAGCAGTGGAATTCAAACTTGGCGCCCGGGGGCTTCGCTCAATTTGTGAAGCAATCATCACAGATGCCATGTTCGAGATACCCTCTGAAAAAAGCATCAAGACATTGAGCATCACTTTGGACTATGCCAGATCCAAAATTGAAAAATCCAAATTCAATAAGTTGAAGGTTGCGTAGCGAATCTAAGATCTAAGATCTGAGATCTCAGATCTATTTAGGGGTCATTCAGATAAGTAATCGACTATAAGCCTGGCAGTTTCCTGTGAGGCTTTTTTATTTCCCAGCAAAATTTTTACTTTCCTGTATCCAGCTTGTTGACTGGTCAATGCCGGGCTCTCCTCAAGCAGTTCCTTAAGATGTTTGGTGATCTTTTCTTTGCGGAATTCATTTTGGATTAGTTCCGGGACCACCATCTGCCTGGCTATTAAATTTACCAATGAGAGATAGGGGACTTTGATCAGGGCACGGGCAATCCAGTAGGAAAGCCAACTTGTTTTATAACAGACCACCTGTGGAACATCAAATAAAGCAGTTTCCAAGGAGGCAGTACCAGATGTGACCACTGCTACACTGGCCACTGATAATAGCTCATAGGCTTTGTTGGTAATAATAGCCACTTCTTTTATTCTTCGTGCTTCATGGTAAAATTCAGCTGGTATATTGTCCACCGCCGCCACCACAAATTTGCAATGTGGGAATTCTGGCACCAATTCTAACATCACCTCCAACATGTGCTTAATTTCCTGTCGACGGCTGCCAGGCAAAACTGCTACCACCGGCCTGTCTCCAGACTTGAGTGTATTGATAAAATCAGGAGGTGTTCGAAAATTGTTGATGGTATCCACAAGCGGATTGCCCACATAATTTACATGGTACTCATATTGCTGGTAAAACTGCTTCTCAAAAGGCAAAATGGCATACATCCTATCCACATGCCGTTTGATCTTAGCTGCCCGTTTACGGTTCCAGGCCCAAAGCTTAGGTGAAATAAAATAGCAAACTTTTAATCCGCTTTTATGAGCAAATTCTGCAATTCTCAAATTAAAACCCGGATAGTCGATTAATACCACCACATCCGGCCGGTATTCAAGCAGATCCTTTTTACAGTAGTCAAGATATTTCTTAATAGTTAGGAGATTGGTAAATACCTCCCAAAATCCCATGAAAGAAAGATCCTTATAATGCACCACCAGGGACCCTCCGGCTTGCTCCATTAAATCACCTCCCCAACACCTGATTTCTGCAGCCGCATCCCGTAATTTTAGCTCATTTATTAAATGTGATCCGTGAAGATCGCCTGACCGTTCACCAGCGATGAGGTAGTACTTCATGGTTAAGATTGATCTGGCCCGAAATACTCTACAAAATTACGGGGAGTTTCATATAACTTAATTGAATACAATTGTCCTACTGCGGTGATCTCTGGTATTTTATTTTTCAATAACTGCCATATTTCTTCTGTCAAAATCTCAGCACTAGCCATTTTTCCCTTCAAAAAAGGCACATCCAGGTTAAGGTTTTTATGGTCCAGGGGTTCCAGAACCGTTTCTCGTATGAGCAGGCTTAGTTTCTTAAAATCCACTACAAAGCCAGTTTCAGGATCTGGCTCGCCCTTTACGGTCACGATCAGGTCAAAGTTATGACCATGCCAGTTTTCATTGGCACAGGGGCCGAAAACTTCAATGTTTTTTTTAGCGCTCCACTTGGGATTGTATAGTTTATGAGCTGCATTAAAGTGCTCCTGACGACTAACGAAGATCATTTAGGTGGTGCGGTAGTATAGTGGATTTAAAGATACAATTCAAAAACGGTTTTTAGAAAGAACTAAACTAACCCAAAATGGGTTATATAATGTAATTAATGCGACATAAATCAAACCGATTTATTAGTAAATTCCCATATGAATCCCACAATTATAATGGTTTTGGTTTGCTGTTTGGCTGTGATACCCAATAGTATATTTTCACAGACTTGCTGTACAGGAGGGGTACCTATTACCGGTGCATTAAGGATTAATACCTATCCTGCTAATTCTGCACAATTAAGACTTACCTATGATTATAACAAGATTGAAGATGTTTATTTGGATGGAAGTTTAACAGATGACGAACGCATTAAAAGAGCAACTAAAACCCTGCTACTTCAAGCCGACTATGTCATCAGTACATCTGTGGCACTATCGGTGCTGGTGCCTTATATATGGACCAGTGAAGAGACTGACCAGCTTAATCAACCCCTTTTGTTAGAAACAAATGGGATCGGCGACATCTCTTTAATCGGACAATTTAAACTACCTGTATCGCAAAAACACCCACTGGTGGTTGGAGGGGGCGTGAAATTCCCTACAGGAGAAACAAAGAAAGTAAATAACAGTGACGGGTTCATTCTCCCAGCCAATTTGCAGCCGGGAACCGGTTCTTTTGATGCCATTTTCCTACTAAGCTATCAAACCCCATTCAGTCAAAGAAAATCTCTACAGCTAACCAGTTCAATATTCTATCGATTGAATACCACCTCAGATAACCTTACCTTTCATGACGAGTATAAATTCGGCAATGAGCTCCAAATTTTTGCAGGAATATCTGATGACTTTGTGCTGGGAAGCATAATTACCACTCCCAGCGTGCTCTTCAGGCTAAGAAATACTCAAAAGGATCAAATTGAAGACTTTGACAATGACAATACCGGTGGAACCTGGCTGTACCTGGTTCCGGGAATTAATTTAAGTATAACACCTAAAATCATTTTAGGATTCTCCGCAGAACTACCCATTTATCGGAACTTGAATGGATTTCAAATTACTACCAGCAGCAAGCTGGTGGCCTCTATACACATAAACTTTAGTAAGAATGATACGGACATTATACAACTTGATAAGCAATTATAAATTTTCGTACTGCGTAATCATTGCAGGTTTCTTCCTGAATGCTTGTGAGGAAGATGAAGTAAGTATGCAACCAGCATCGGTTCCAACATCTACAGCATCTGTATTGCAAGATGAATTCCAAAATGAAAAATATGTAGTCTATAACAATTTACAATTCGACATCCTGGTTGCCTATGACCGGGAGCTGAATGGAAATATTTTAGATTTTCACCCATCTGATTCATTACCTGCCATCCTTGAAGACAACCTGGGGAATCAATGGAACGTTTTTGGAGAATCTATCAGTGGCCCAAACCGGGGCGCCCGTTTAAATTTCTTGCATCAGGTAAAAGCATATTGGTTCAGCATTGCTGCTTTTTATGCTGAAGCAACGCTCTATAGTGAAGGTGTCGATAAAGAGCGACTTATGAATGAAGAAAAAGACGGATGGCTTATCGACCTTGATTTTATCGTTCAGGCAACAGGACCTAATGTCATTCCTGCCCTTTACAATCCACAATTCAAAGAAATCAGAACTAAGGATCTTTTTATAGATGGCAACCATAAGCAAAGTGATCTTATTTTAGCAGTAAGCGTAGACGGTGAGCAAAGAATCTATCCCGAAAGGATACTGGAGTATCATGAAATAGTTAATGATGTTATTAAATCTACCAATGTAACTGTCTCTTTTTGTCCCCTGACAGGAACCGGGTATTGCTGGAGCCGAGGAAACCGCAATTATTATGTATCAGGCTTATTACATAATGCCAACTTAATTTTAAATGATTGGGAAACCCAAAGCCAGTGGTCACAGATTTACGGTAAAAGCGTTTTTGGGCCAAGTAAGGGAACAGAAATACCCCAAATGCTTATAATTGAAATGAACTGGGAAGGAAGGACACTTTTATCCACTACTAAAATATTAGATACGGGTCAGGATTTACCGCCGGGGTCTCCTTACCAAAGTTATAAAACCAGTAACTCAATCGGTTACCCAATCAGTTTTACTGATTCCAGACTACTTAATAAAGAAAAAGTATTGGCAATAATTGTTAATGGTAAAGCCAAAGTCTATCGGGCGGAAGATTTTTAGCCCTTTAGGTTATCTCCACCAGGTAGGCTTAATAATGGTGGAATTTCCGTTTGTGTATTCCAGACAGTCTAGACATTCAGCGGCAGGACCACCCACGTAAGGTACCTGGCATACTCTTAAGAGGAAATCTTCAGTGTAGTAGGAAAGGTCATCAATATTGAAATACCATCTTTTTGCTTGTTCCTCAACAACACCAAAGTAACCAGATACTCTATTGCTGTTCTCCTGTTGTGATTCAATATTAGAGCGAAGGTTGTAGGGTGGTGCATCAAAGATGCTCCCTCTATTGGTTTGCTCTCTCAATTCGTCCCAGAAATAGTAGTAATCTTCAGAGGTAATATACTGTCTGACCAACATTGAAAAATCCGTGAGGATCCTTTCATTTTGAGGCACTTCAATGAAAAACAGGTTTTTCCTATATCCGCCTGCCTTATCCGTCTGAAGCTCATATTGAGAGATATAATTCACGTTGGTAGCCCAACAAACACGATTAGGCCGTGCTCCGAAAGCCAGTGGCGCAATATAAACCCACATAGGCTCGAATTCCCAACGATAATATGAAATATCCTGAGGATCCTTATTAGGTAAATCTATCCCTACCTGAACTCCAGGTATGGTGTTCAGCACTTTTTCGCCCGCTTCTACCACATACTTTTGAATTTCAGACTCTTCAAAACAAATCTCTCCCATGGTTGGTCCGGGTTGCGGTAAGTGTTCCCAACTGGACTCATAAGACTCGTTTTCAGAAACACGAACCATTAGTTTATACTTTTTATCTTCAAGGGCCTTAAAATTATCGCTAAATAAATAATAGTGCCCGGAGCCTTCCGGTGATTCAGTATAGGACCACTCCAGACCAGAGTCCTCCTCTAAGGTAATTTGGGCATTTGACACAACTTCGTCCCTGACATTTATAACATCACTTGTAAGTCGTAAAATGACTTCAAAGTATCTTCCCTCCGAAGGATAATCAAGGGATTCATTAAAGCTCACATTAGTAATTTGTGCCTCTATCACTAAGCTTGGCTGCTGATTTTCAATCACAAAGTCGAATGGCTCTATACATGCTGAAAGCAAGAATAGTATCAAAGATATTACCAAAATAAAGCGTCCCTGTAACATCAAAAACTAAAATTATATGTTACTGATGGAAAAATATTTCCCAGTATAGAAAGTTTATAGGCCCTTCCGTTTTTGTTAAAATATACTGAGTAGGCATTTTCTCTTCCATACAAATTGAAAATTGATATGATCCATTCCCCTTGAAAGCTGGTGTTTTTTCGCTCCCGGTCTTTGATACTCAACGACAAGTCCAATCGATGATAGGCCGGGATACGATACTCATTTCTTGAAGAATAGTTTAGGGCCGCCAAATACGCATCATAAGTAAATTTGGAAATGGGAATGGTAATAGGTCTTCCGGTTTTATAGTTAAAATTTGAAGACAGTGTGGTTCTTGGTCCTAGTTTATAACTGATAACAACGGAGAAGTCGTGAGGTTGATCATAATTGGAAGGGGTATTGGTCTCCTTCATTAATCCTTAATATCTCGTTAGAGGAATCAAATTCAAGTAAGCTTCTGGAATAGGTATATGACAGCCAGCCAGTGAGTGGTCCCTCATTCTTTTTGAGAAATAATTCAACCCCATAAGCTGTCCCTTTTCCTTGTGAAAGTCCTGCTTCTAATGCCGCGTTTAGGGTGACATCAGCCCCCTCAATATAGTCAACTGTGTTGGCAACATCTTTATAAAATACTTCCGCGGAATACTCATAAATATTGTCCTTTAAATTTCCAAAATATCCCAGTGAGTATTGATTGCCGATTTGAGGCTTTAAATAAGGCCCACTGGCTACCCAATAATCATATGGGGCAATTGAAGTAGTATTTGAAACCAAATGTAAATATTGAAGTCCCCTATAATAACTTGCCTTCAGGGAGGAATTCGGACTAATCAGATACCTAAGTGAAATTCGGGGTTCCAAACCATGGTAACTTTCAATCAGTTGGTTGTTTGAATAGTTAGTGGTATCTACTATGGCCGGATACCTCCCTTCAATTTTATTATAATCAAAAGTATAAATAGCATCTTCACCAAGTCGAAGAAAATGAGAATATCTTAGCCCTGCGGACAATGCCCATTTTGACGACAATTCCAATTCGGATTGAATAAAAGCCGCCAACTCAAGCGAATGTTGATCACTTATGTCAACTGGGGTTGCATTACTTCTATCACCTGCCACAAGTTTACCTGGCTCAATTGTTCCGCTATTGGCTTCAAAACCGAATGTGTATTTTACTGACTCATCCCTGGTATAAATAAAATCACTTTTAAGAGATAAGTTCTTTATAGAATTTCTGTATTCGAAGGCTTCTATTTCACTGTTATTGACTACATCGCTATAGTAGTTGCTGCTTGCAATGGTGACGGTTGAAATTAATTTATCACTATAGGTATGATCCCAATTCACCGAAATATTAGTAGTGCCCCAAGAAAAGGTTGAATCACTATTCAGGTGAAAGTCATCATAGCTCCTATAGCCCGATATTGAGATAAAGTTATTTTCATTGATTGTATGAAAAAATTTAGCGTTTAAATCATTGAAGTTCGCTGAACTATTTCTTAGGTCGATATTCTTGGTAGCTTTCAACAACCAATCGGGATAAGCAATACGTCCGCCCACAAGGAATGATGATTTTCCTTTTACCACTGGCCCTTCAATTGTTAGTCTGCTTGATATCATACCAACTCCTCCCTTAACTGCCAATCTACCGACATCGCCATTTCTCAACTTTATGTCTAGTACCGAGGCCACTCTTCCTCCAAAGTTCGCAGGCCCCCCGCCTTTATATAATGTGACACTATTAATCATATCAGGGTTAAATGCGGAAAAGAAACCAAATAAATGCGTGGGGTTAAAAACTATTGCATGGTCTTGTTTGATTAGGTTTTGCCCAGATTGACCACCCCTTACATGGAAACCGGAAGATATTTCACCAGAGGTGCTGACACCAGGCAAAGTTGTCAGGCTTCGAACAGGGTCTACCTCACCAAAAAAGGTAGGAAGCTCTTTTATACTTTCAATATCCAGTCTTTCAACCCCTGCCACCGTACTTTTTAATTTTTCATTACTGCGATTTGCGGTAACGGTAATGCCCTCCAGCTGGATGGAAGCGCTACTCAAAGTTGTTTCAATTGTTTCTATACTGCCATATTGACTAAATCCTACTACATACGATTTGGTATCATAACCAAGATATTGAATATCGATTTGAAAAATCTCATCATCTGGTACTGACAGTTCGAAATAACCATTTGCATCGGTTAATACCCCCAGTTGAAGGTTTGGGATAGTCACTTGAGAACCTAATATGGGCTGTCCTGAGGCCCCGTCAGTAATTCTTCCACTTAACATACCAGGGTCAATAGTTTTTATGATTCGATAGTTATCCTTCTTTTTTCCGAATTCATCCCTTAATGACTTATCCATGATAAATATCACATTGTCTTTAACCTTTGTTGCAGCCAAACTGAAAGGTTCCAGCACGGAATCAAGAAAGGAGTACATATAAATCCTCTTTTGGATACCTCCAATAATCAGGGGTCGGATCGATTGATCAGTGAAAACAAAATCGACTTGATACTCTTGTTCAATGGATAATAGATAGTCCGCCAGGTTTTTTCCATTGGCACTTTCATCCACAATAATGTTATTAATATTTTGGGCAGATGTGTCCAGGGTAAGCAGACTAATACATATTGCTATAAACGTTATTTTCAAGCGGAAAAGATCTTATTTAGAACCAGGAATCTCCGGGAGTTGAGGAGGATTCGATCAAAAAAGAAACTCTCCCTGTATTAGGGAGAGTCCTTATTTTATTCATAGACAATATTCAATACTGCCTTTAATTTACATCCCAAAAAAGCTTGGTTGATGCCAAGTCTCCACCTATGGCAGAACTTGCTGCATCAAGGTTGCTACCGTTCAACTGAGCTTCTTCTATCGGATATATCAATCGAACAGGAATGTCCTCCAGGACCATGCCAGGAGGCGGGTTGAATCCGTCAAAATCAAGACGTCTCCAGGTAGTCCAACCTTCAAATCCCCGATTGTTCAAAGCTATCCAAGCCTGAATACCAATCTTCTGCTTCCAATCGCCAAGTGCTGTAGCATAGGCTACATCAGCTTGAGCAATATAAGCATTATAGTCAGCACTAGTCAATCCCCATTCATACATACTTGTTTCAATAGCCTGATTATAGTAGCTCTCCGCGGTTTCAGGAACTGTAAAACCACGTTCAGCCGCTTCGGCCAATAGGAATAGTACTTCAGAACAACTCATGAAGGCACCAGGCAAGGTAGGAATATGGTAAATATCTCCCACATGAGAGGAACTACTATAGGCATTGGCATCGCCATAGATACCTCCTACATACTCTCCATCGATTGGATCTGCAAAATAAACTGGCCTCCTCGGATCGTTCAGATTGTTCATGATGTCAACCATGGTATTAGCCGGTACGAAATCCCTCCTGCCGCTTAATACCAGGTCCTCATACATAGGGTGGGTACTAGGGGCTTGTGTGTAGTAGGTTACGAAGGCAGCGTCTGCAGTAGTTGCAATAACCCCTGAAGCCAGTGCCTGATCAACCATAGTCTGGGCCTTATTAGGATCAGTATCCGCCAGCATCATAGCCATTCGAAGCTTTAAGGAGTTGGCAAACTTTTTCCAATCCGCTGCACTTCCCTGGTAAACAATGTCCTGACCAGCACTAATAGACGCATCATTTCCATCGATGGTATTTATGGCAGTGGTCAACGCATCAATCTGCGCATCATAGACCATTCTTGCATCATCATATATCGGTGTTATATTATCGATATCTATGGCCTGAGTAAATGGGATGTTCCCATAGGTCTCAACCAGAAAGCTGTAAACATAAGCAATGGCAATATCAACAATAGCCAATTTATTGGCATTTGCCGCAGCACTCAAGGTGCCATCTGGGTTTTCCGCCATTACTTTTCTGCCCTCAGTTAAATCCTTAATTGATCTCCTGTAACTCCGCTCCCAGATATTTCTTGGTATATTACGGGTTATCATATTGTATTGACTTTCTTCAGGATAAGTCAATTGAGACCAGTATTGAGCATACAACCTGAATACATTTATATTCTGGTTGGAGTTGTGCAGTATGAAGGCCATCTCCTTTACCCCATTAGCATATAAGGTTTCTCCAGGAACCTGTGCCGGGTTCACTTTCTCTGCATTCAGTTCTTCCATCCTATCATCGCAAGAAAATGCGGCCAGGCAGAATATTAGTAAGAAAATTATCTTTTTCATCTTTTCTAAATTCAATAATTAAAAGTCTACTTTAATTGCAAAACCCGTAGTTCTAACCGTTGGGTAAGAACCTGAAAGGTATCCTTGAGCGTTACCGGCTGATAGGCCAGATTCAGGATCTGCATAAGGCAGATTTTTGTGCAGTATGGCCAAGTTTCTTCCTACCAAAGATACCTCCACTCTTTCCGCAAATGAATTGATCCATTTGTTCGGCAAAGTATAGGTAATTGCGGCTTCTCTTAGCTTGACAAAGCTGGCGTCATAAACAGTCAAAGATGCCGGGTTTCTTGAAGAATTACCCCAGTAGAAAGCACCGCCATAAAAATCTGTCGGTGCGCGAATATCATTAACTGAACCGTCCTCTTTTACTCCGGGGTTAATAATTCCTCCACCATCGGCATTAGGTAATCGCAGGTCATTCCCAAGATCATTTAGACCAGTAGTGTGAATTGGTATACCAGTTCCCTGGCCATAGTGCATATCCAAAGAATACACGTCACCACCATGTTGCATATCAATTAAGAAAGAAAGGGCCAGTCCCTTATAGCTAATTCTATTTTGCATACCACCAATCCATTCCGGATTAGGATCAGCAATAACCTGATCGGCAACTGCTATATAGTATCCTGATGAATTTACTACTTTCTCTCCATCGTTAGAAAACATAAAACCTGTTCCTTTCAGCACACCAAATGGCTGTCCAACTGTGGCGTTTGCAGAAATACCTCCTTGATAACTCTGCAATTGATAGTTGTCAACTCCTTCTGATAGTGATAATACCTTATTCGTGTTTTTAGACCAGTTAATATCCATGCGCCAGTTCAAGTCGCTTTTCCTGATGATATCACCTCCTAAAGTAAGCTCAATTCCCTTGTTTTCTACACTACCTGCGTTAATAAGCTTGAAACGATAACCCGTGGCTTGTTCTACCTCAATAAAAGTCAACAGATCATTGGTTTCGCTGGTGTATACCGCAAAATCCAATGAAACCCTGTTGCTAAACGCGGCAAGTTCCACACCAATCTCGTAAGAATCTGTGGTTTCAGGCACCAACTCGCTATTGTTCTTGGTATTTGGCGCTGAGGTAATGATGGTAGAACCAAAGTTTGGATTCCGGATAAAGAACTCACTGGTGTTACCAGCTCCTAAATCATTAGCCACTCTGGCTGCCCCTAATCTTACTTTACCAAAGCTTAACCAACCACTGTTAAAGGATTCAGTAAACACATAAGCCAATGAAGCTGAATAGTATGGATAGGCGTTGTCACTGACCGGCAAAGCCGAGGAAATATCATACCTGAATGTACCATCGAAGTACAATCTATTCCTGTATCCTAAATTCACATTGGTATAGTAACCATACACTTCCTTTTCCGTGTCCTTCTCTATTGCCAAAGGAGGAGATCCGAACGAATTACTTAATTTATATAGGCCGGGCACTGCAAGTCCACCTGCGGTTGCACCTTGTACGGATTCAAAGGACTCTTGTCTCAAGTTAAATCCAAATAGTGCGTATAAGTGTAAATCAGGATTCAGATCCTTATCAGCAGTAACCATTATATCATAATTTCGCTCATATAAAAATATGTCCTGCCTTTGGTACCCGGAAGTCTCATCCTGCTTAGGGCGAATATTTCCGAATTCAGAAGCAACACTTCCTACAGCCACCCGCTCCTCTCTTGTTTCATTGTAGGAATCCAAGGATGCTCTACCTTGAACTTTCAGCCAATCATTTATATCATAGGCTAACATGATATTCCCAATTATCCGCTTTCTTTCGTCATTTTGGTAATTTTCATACCTGGTCCAGTACAAATTATCCCAGTAAATGGGTTGTAATTCATTTGGTGGACCAATGGGGTTCCAGGTAACGTTCCTTTTGGTTTTGAAGTACAAATCTCGCTGAGTCTTAACATCGATATTGGTCTGCCACCATTGTCGGAACATACCCATCATATTACCGCCATAACCGGTAGAGTTTCTACCAAGGGTGTTATTGGCGTTGAAGTTAATTCCCAAGCTTACATTGAATTTGTCGGTAAGTTGCGAAGCACCGTTGAAACCGACATTATGACGCTCTATTTTGCTGTTAGGCATTACACCGGTTTGGTTAAAATTGGTGTAACTCAGCCTAAATGTTGTTGTTTCATTCCCACCTGTTAGCGCAAGAGAATTATTGAAAGTATTCGACGTTTCAAAGAAATCAACAGGTGTGTTCTTAGCAGCTACCCATGGAGACGGCTGGAGGTAATTTGGAGATTCCGGCTCAAATGATTCATAGGTATATACCAACAAATTGGGATCGAACTTTCCTCCATAAGAAGCATCTTCAGTGGTTGGTACCACGAAATCCAGGTTACCGTCGCCATTCACATCTATGTCCTCAAAATCACCTGTACTCCCGTAGTATTTACCGTATCCGGCACCGTACTGGTTCTGATATTTGATAAAGGTATCTTTATCAATTTTCCCTGCGGTATATCCTGTGGTAAATGAAACACCAATTCCTTTTCTGGCCTTACCTTTCTTGGTGGTGATTAATATCACACCGTTGGCAGCCCTGGACCCGTAAAGAGCAGAGGCTGCTGCACCTTTCAACACTGAAATAGACTCAACGTCCTCAGGGTTGATATCGGAACCCGCATTGCCATAGTCAAAACCGTAACGACCATCTCTTTGATAAACAGTTTCGTTTCCTGTACGGTTATTGACAGGGACACCATCAATTACAAACAAAGCCTGGTTGCTACCGGTAATGGAACTATTACCTCTGATAACCACATTGGTGGAGCCACCAAAGTTGTTGGTTTGTTTGATCTGTACACCTGCCACTTTCCCTGAAAGTGAATTAATGAAGTTGCCATCTTTAACGATATTAACTTGATCACCATCCACCTCTTGTACGGCATAGCCTAACCCGGCTTTCTCCCTGGAGATCCCCAGTGCCGTAACCACTACCTCTCCAAGTTGAGTGATATCAGCCTGTAGTACAATGTTGATAACTGATTGATTTCCAACAATGACTTCTTGATTATTAAAGCCAATTGAAGAATAAATCAATGAAACGTCACCGGAGGGAACATTTAAACTGTAATTTCCGTCCAGATCAGTAGTGGTACCCATGGTGGTACCTTTGACAATAATGTTAACCGCAGGCAACCCTGCATCGTCATCACTAGACAATACATGGCCTGTCACGGTTTTCTCCTGGGCGTATGATTGTAAAATAACAACACACGCCAAAAAGCAAACTAGTAGAATCTTTTTCATATTGTGTTATTTTGGTTAATTAGTTCTACTAATTTAAGATAATAATGACGTAAAGTCCAAAAAATGCAGGGTATTCTTAAGGTATTATGGGGTATATAGCTATTTGTGCGGTCCTAATGCGTTTCAATCGGTTGAAATATTCTGTTTTCGGCACGAATCTTTGATCAATACTGGCAATGATCCGGGGTTACTTTAATACCATCCTGAAAACTTGCGAGCCCAGATCAGTATTGAGACGCATCAGATAAACCCCTGAAGCGTGAGTTTCAATATCACGCTGCCAGGTAAACTGCCCCGGACCCTGGTTAAGAAATCCCAGATCATAAGCAGAAACTACCCGGCCATCGGTGGTTATGATATCGATCCGGACATTAGTGGGGGATGGCAAATAATATCTGATGGTGGTTGCTTTGAAGACTGGATTAGGAAAATTGGAAATTGACAGTTGTTCATTCAAAGCATCATTCGGCAGATCAGTGACCAGCTCGCTGGGCCAGTTCAATCCATCCAAAGTTACCGACCATATGCCTCTGCCGTGGGTAGCCAGCACTACCTGATCGTCCACGGCCTTCATCTCCCATATAGACACATTGATGAAGTCATCCCTTATGGCCCAGGTAGCCCCATTGTCTGTAGATTCGACTAATCCAATTTCTGTGCCGGCCCAAATTGTCGAGGGCTCATGCGGCAGCACCAGCAAACTAAATACCGGGACATCGGGAAATCCATTACCGCTTTCTGCATTGTTTCCAAATCCTGAAATATCCTCCCAGTTATCTCCTCCGTCCATGGTACGCAGTATTTTGGGTGCATCTGAGAATGAGAATAGAGCAAATGCTGTTTTTCTTTGATTGGGGTGGGTGGCCAGGTTGGTAACATTTCCCATTGAGCCACCAGAATAATTATTAACCGGCGTAAAACTATTACCGCTGTCATCGGAATAATGCAGCCTGGCTGCTGAAGTCATACCGCTTCCTGCCCAGACAATGGTAGGATCAGCCTCAGAGACCGCCACCCGGCTTAAATTATTAAATGCCCAGCCCGAGCTTATGGGTTTCAACTGCCAAGTTGCTCCGAAATCAGGTGATCTCCACACCCCTTGTCGGCCTACCGCATACAATATATTGGGGCTTTTCTTAGAGTTTGCCAGCCAGGTTATGAATGGTGCATTATCTTCCCCTACATCTTCCAGGCCAGAAGCGCCACTGGTCCAGCTGGCCCCTCCATCGGTAGTGATTCTGAAGCTATTGTACTGAGAACTTCCTATTATCTTGTCAGGATCTGTATGATGCCAGGCTACCTTAAAACCGTCGCCCCCAATCTGGCGAAGATAGGCGGAGCTCGTATTGGCCTCTTGTCCGGCAGGAGACCTATAGGTGCCATTATCCTGCATTCCCCCTATGAATTCAAACGCCCCCGGTTTCTTATCGGCACCATAAAACTGGCTGGTATTATATCCGTTGCCGGCAAATATCCAGTCACCGTCATTTTCACCGGGGTTCAAGTTGGTATTGGAAAAGTAAACCCCACCATCATTGGTTACCACTATACGAAAGGTTTGAGCAACTTCATTGACCTTTTGTGTAATAATTTGATGGTGGTCCGGATGCAGGCCTAGGTTTGCGGTATTGTCCTCTCCGAAACTTTGAAAATACCGGTTCTTGCCACTGCTCCCAGGCAATTGATTGAAGGCATCAGAAATAATCACCGTTTCCTTAAATCGATTGAGCACTGACCCGTAGTTGATGGTTAGTTTGGCGTCCGGGAGATTATTGGGGTCCCAGGGAACCGCCCCGTCAGCCAAGACCGGCCACATAAAATACATTTGGTTAACCTCATGTCCGCCAGCTACCATAATTGAAGGCTCTGGTCCAGTTGGATCATAATCAACAGCATGAGCATAGAAATACTCACGGGTGGTTAACAGGCCTGGATCATTATCGGTGTCACGAGGATTTAAATTAAACACTCCATCTCGTAGTTGGTCCCTAAAGGAAACCATTAACTGCTTGTTGTTATCGATGTCCCAAACTTCAAATGGAACCTCCACATAATCTTCATAGGTGTAATCCTCATCAGGGACCCCCGCCCCACCGTCACTGTTGGTTCCTCCGTCAGCTGGAACCTGAAACCGATGCGCCATTTGGCTAAGGCCTTGACCGAATCGCCATTCGATAGAAACAAATTCACTATCAGGAATGTCCCCTACCGCCAACTTACTCTCAAAAAACACGCCGCTGTCGAAATTAACGAAATCCATGAATAAGTCCGTTTCGCCAATATCCACCCCCAGCACTGTGGGTTCTCCTGAGCCCACTCCGGGTTTCATGATGAACTTGAAGAGGTTTACACCTCCAACATAAACAATGTCCTCATCGTAGGGATGAACAACTATGGAATTGTCGTAATTTCCCTGTCCTCCCAGGAAATCCAGGTTTTCACCGTCATTCTCTTCAACCACTACCGCCCAATTTGCACCGGCATCCTCGGATATATAGAGATCGGAATTGCTGCCGGAAACCGCTCCTTCAACAGATGCATAAATTCGATTGGGGTTACCGGGAGCAATGGCAATCTCAATGCGACCATCTGGTATTATGCCAGTACTGGTTGAAAACCAGGTATCCCCCTGAGTGACAGATTTAAACACTCCTCCGCTATTCAAAGTAGCGTAGAGTACATTGAAATTATCTGGTGAGGCCACCAATTGCTGCACCCGGCGACTACCGGAAAAAACCCGCACCCAGCTGGAACCACCATTGGTCGACTTAAATATCCCTGAATCAAAAGAGGAGAAATTAGGGTCGTTACTGGTACAAGCCAGCACCATATCAGGGTCGCCCGGGTTGATTATTATACGGTTTACATTTTGAAAATCGTCATTAGAAACTGTAGAAGCCAGCTGAAACCAGGTGAGGCCTCCATCTATAGATTTAAAAATACCATCGCCTCGAACACCACTAATACCGGCAAACGACTCTCCGGTACCTGCGTATAAAGTATTGGGGTCGGAGGCGCTGATAACCATGGTGGACACAGCGAGGTTGGGTAGGTCAGGCGTCAGGTTGGTCCATGTAGCGCCGGCGTTAGTAGTGCTCCACAATCCACCGCCAACTGCTCCCGCAATCCATGAGTTTCCCGCGGGATCGCCAGGAAGCACCACCAAGGCCCTGGTCCTGCCAGGAATATTCCCAGGTCCTCTTTCCACAAAATTCAGCGCTTGCCGACGGGCCTGGGCAAATACAAGTTGATTTCTTTGAGCTGCTTTTAGCTGTTCCAGCTTATAATTGGGAGCATATGCAGGCCCGTTACTTCCGGCCCTGGTGCGTATCATCCAATGATACCTGGCAAATTCATCGGGTCGATCGGTTTTCAGTAGTTGCCCCTTGATGCTTTCCAGATGTTTCGCCCACAGCACTTCCGAATCCAATATAACTACCATGCTTTCTTCAGGCCGCTCATGAAGCAAAAGAAATACTAAACCAAAAAATAATGCCACTAGTAATAGAATCCTTCTCATGAACGCTTTTTAATCTCCCAGGTATTTTATAAAACTGTATACTATACCTAACTATATGGTAACCTCAATAATTCCCATTCATAATATCCTGAACTCAATTCGCCGATTCAATTGGCGGTTTTCCTCGGAGTCGTTTGGAGCCACCGGAACTGTAGAGCCGTACCCTTTATATCCTAGCCGTTTGGGGTTGATCTCTTGATTGATTAAAAATTCATAAACAGCCTTGGCCCGATGTAATGATAGTTGTTGGTTATGGGAGTCGCTTCCTGAATTATCGGTATGGCCGGCAATTTCAATTCGAATGGAAGGGTTTGTTTGTAAAAATAACACCGTTTTGTTCAGTTCGGTGCTCGACTTCTGCTTGATTTTATATTCATCGACATCAAAGAATATATTATTCATGGTCGAAGTTGTTCCACTTCTTATGGGTTTTAAAAATATATCAATAAGAATTGGTTCCCGGTCCTGGCTTTCCTGATAGTCAAAACGGAGACTTTCGAAAATATATCCAGTCTTACTGACGTACAAGGCATATTCTGATCCATCGGTAAGAATTTGCAAATAGTCTCCTGTTAATGAATCAGAAGTTACCGTTGACTTTAACGAATCTGCATTTATATCGTACAATTCAACCTGGGCCCGCAAGGGTCTTTTAGTCACTAAATTCAGAACTTTCCCGGCAATGTAGTTGCTCTTACTTTTTATTCTTATTGCCTCCGGCACCTGAAAATCATATAAGAGGCTTTTGTAAGTATTAAGGCCTTTTTGTTCGTAACTGTAATATCCCTTCTTCCCATCTGCAGTAATAAACAGTGAAACCTGGTCATCTGCCGTATTAATGGGGTAACCCAGGTTTTTGGGATCTGTCCATTTACCGCCTTGCCATTCGCTATAGAATATATCATATCCTCCCATTCCTAAGAATCCTTTTGATGAAAAGTACAGGGTCTGACCATTTACATGGATAAACGGGCTCACTTCCTCATCTGCAGTATTTATGGTGGCACCCAGATTAACTGCTTTGGTCCATTTTCCATACACCCAATGACTTTTCCAAATGTCCCTTTTACCATATCCACCGGTCCGGTCTGACACGAAGTACAGGATCCTTCCGTCTGCGGAAAGAGAAGGTTGTGATTCCCAATTTCTGCTGTTAATATTAGTTCCCATGTTTTCAGGGTCAGTCCATTCATCACCCAATTTGTAGCTTATATACAAATCGCAGCTGCCCATGCTTGATCTCCCTGAACAAGAGGTAAAAATAATTGTTCGCCCGTTAGCTGAAATGGTGCAGGTCCCTTCATTAAATTTGGTATTGATGTTTTCAGAAATGGATTCGGGATCAGACCAGGAGCCATCAGGATTCTTACTTGATGTAACCATGTCCTCATCAAACTGTGGGTCTCGAGAACGCCGGCGGGTAAAAATTAAAGTGTTTTGATCGGCAGTTAATACCGGAAAGTATTGCAGGTCGTATACATTGACATTGTCCGGTAGTGGTTGAGGATCAAAAGGTAAGGGGTTCTTTATTTGGACCAGGGCAAAATTTGCGTTTTGTTCCAGCTTTGCCGCGCTTTTAACCATTTTAGGTGGGGGATTGAAGCTTTTGAATTTTTTTAAAAATTTCAAAGCCATTTCATAGGACCCTTCCCGGTAATACATCTCCGCCAGAGCCAGTTGTGCCCCAATCGTCTTGGGATCGTTGGGGATCAAAGAAACCGCCTCTTCCAGATAACTCCGGGCATTGAGATGGTCTCCTATTGACAAATAATTGGTGCCCAGCCTTAAATGGGCTTCCGCAAATCCGGGGTCTTTTTCAATGGCCATTTCCAAATAGATAATTGCTTCCGAATAATTTCTACTTCGCAAAAGTTCTCCTGATTTTTCGAAATACTTTATGGCTTTTTTTGACTTCGTATGGTATTGGGCTGATAGAGGAGTAACCAGCAGCCAAAAAATAAGAATTACAAGGAAGGGACGAGGGACGAGGGACGAGGGACGATTCACGGAATATTCAAATATTTATGTGTCTGTAACGACATCTGCCACTCATTATTTGCTTTAATGTAGTCAATAATCAAAGGTATGTTCTGATCTGCCTTACTCCATTCGGGCTGTAAATACAACTTACATTGCTTGTTTACCAGCTTGGCGTGCTGCTCAGCCCAACGAAAGTCACTGGGATGGAAAATCACTATTTTCAGTTCATGTGCTTTTTGGTATATTCCCGGAAGGGGCGACTTAAACTTCTTGGGTGAGAAGCAGATCCAGTCCCAACTGCCACTAATCGGATAGACCCCTGAGGTTTCCAGGTGTGTGTACATGCCCTTTGTCTGAATCTCTGTACATAATTGGTTTAGATCATACATCAGTGGTTCTCCACCGGTCACCACCACTAGTACCGGATCATATTTATGTGCTGTTTTAACGATTTCCTCCACACAGATCAAAGGATGATCAGAAGCATTCCAGGATTCTTTAACATCACACCAGTGACAGCCCACATCGCACCCCCCTAGTCGAATAAAATAAGCGGCTTTTCCCGCATGAAAGCCTTCACCCTGTAAGCTGTAAAAAGCCTCCATGACAGGTAGTGGTTTTATTTTGGTAGCTACTGACATGATTTTAAGATCTCAGATCTCAGATCTTAGATCTCAGATCTATCATCTTTGATCTTTTTGGTTACTGATGGGTAAAACGAATGCTTTGCAGCCTGTAGTGTATTCCATAATAATGCTGCGCGAGTCATGGGTCCAACTCCGCCCGGAACCGGGGTAATAAAACTACATTTGGAGGACACAGTATCAAAGTCCACATCTCCTTTTAAAGCATACCCTCTTTTCTTAGTAGTATCCGGGACCCGGGTAATTCCAACATCTACTATTACCACGCCTTCCTTAATCATGTCTCCAGTCAGAAATCCCGCTTTACCCAAAGCAGCTATTACGATGTCCGCCTGCAATGTATGTGCTTTAATATCAGGTGTTCGACTGTGGCAAAGAGTTACCGTGCAGTTACCTGGGCTGGCTTTCCTGGCCATCAGGATGCTCATTGGTGTACCTACAATGTCACTTCTTCCAATGATCACGCAATGCTTGCCGGCAGTCTCAACCTGGTAACGCTCCAGCAGTTGCATGATGCCATAAGGGGTAGCGGCAATATAGCCTGGAAAACCTTTGACCATTCGGCCCACATTCACCGGATGAAATCCATCGACATCCTTTTCAGGTCTGATCCTTTCTGTCACTTTTTGCACCGAAATATGATCCGGAAGAGGCAATTGCACTATAATACCATCGATATCTTCATTATCATTTATTTCCTGAACAGTTTGTAACAGTAAATGCTCATTAATATCCGCCTCCAGTCGTATCAGGGTTGATTGAAACCCCACCTGTTCACAATCCTTTACCTTACTGTTCACATAGGTTTGACTGGCGCCGTCGCCACCTACCAATACCGCTGCCAAATGCGGTACTTTTCTTCCGTCGCTAATAAGCTGCCGTACTTCACCGGCGATTTCCAATTTAATTTGTTCGGAAGTTTTCTTGCCGTCTAGAATGGTCATAGGTTAATCCAATTTTAATACTGCCATAAATGCTTCCTGTGGGATTTCAACATTACCCACCTGTCTCATTCTCTTTTTCCCTTTCTTTTGCTTCTCCAGCAGTTTTCGCTTTCTGGTAATATCGCCGCCATAGCATTTGGCCAATACGTTCTTTCTCAAAGCCCTCACAGATTCACGCGCTATTACTTTGGTACCTATAGCAGCTTGTATGGCAATTTCGAACATTTGGCGGGGCAACAACCCTCTCAATTTCTCACACAATCTTTTTCCCCATTCATAGGCTTTATCTCTATGCACGATGGCCGATAACGCATCGACTTTTTCTCCGTTGAGCACTATATCCAATTTAACCATGTTTGACTTCCGGTAGCCGATCAATTCGTAGTCCAGAGATGCGTAACCTCTGCTAATGGTTTTCAGGCGGTCATAAAAGTCAAAAACAACTTCGGATAAAGGCAACTCAAATGACAATTCGACCCGGTCACTGGTTAGATATATCTGATTCTTTATTAGTCCCCTCTTGTCCATACACAAAGCCATAATGGGGCCAATGTACTGTGATTTTGTTATAATTTGGGCCCTTATGAAAGGTTCCTCCAGGTGAGAAATGTTGATTGGATCAGGAAGTTCAGATGGGGCATTGACTTCTATAACTGTGCCATCGGCAGCAATAGCGTGGAATTGGACTGAGGGTACGGTGGTTATGACTGTCATATTAAACTCCCTTTCAAGCCGTTCCTGTACAATCTCCATGTGCAACATTCCCAAGAATCCGCATCTAAAGCCAAACCCCAGGGCGGCGGAAGTTTCAGGTTCCCAAACCAAGGCGGCATCATTCAGTTGTAGTTTTTCCATAGAAGCCCGTAACTCCTCATATTCAGAGGTTTCAACCGGGTAAATGCCCGCAAACACCATTGGTTTTACGTCTTCAAAGCCTTTTAAAGGTTTGGAAGGCCGGTCAACATGAGTAATTGTATCACCTACCTTTACCTCCTTTGCTACTTTTATTCCAGATATTAAATAACCCACATTACCCGCTGCAATCTCCTTTCGTGGCTGCTGATTGATGCGTAAAATACCAATCTCATCCGCTTCATAAGTGCGCCCGGTATTTATAAATTTTACCTGATCGCCTGATTTAATGGTTCCATTGAATACCCTGAAGTACACCTCAATCCCGCGATAGCTGTTGAAAACCGAATCAAATATCATGGCCTGCAACGGTTCCTTAGGGTCTCCTTTAGGGGCAGGTATCCGATCTATAATTGCCTCAAGGATCTCCTTTATACCTTGGCCCTCCTTGGCGCTGGCATGAATAACTTCTGAGGGGTCACACCCAAGCAAATCCACGATCTGGTCGGTTACTTCCTCCGGCGCTGCTCCTGGAAGGTCAATTTTGTTCAGGACCGGGATAATTTCCAGGTCATGTTCCAAGGCCAGGTAAAGATTAGAAATTGTCTGTGCCTCAATACCTTGTGAAGCATCTACCACCAATAAAGCCCCTTCGCATGCCGCTATTGACCTGGAAACCTCGTAGGAAAAATCAACATGCCCAGGGGTATCGATCAAATTCAGCACATAAGTATTACCATGACTTTGGTAGTCCATTTGTACCGCATGACTTTTAATAGTAATCCCGCGTTCCCGCTCAAGGTCCATAGTATCGAGTAATTGTTCTTGCATATCCCTGGCGGACACAGTGCCGGTAGCTTCTAACAATCGGTCGGCAAGGGTACTTTTACCGTGATCGATATGAGCGATTATGCAAAAATTCCTAATGTTTTTCATTGGCAAATTCAGGCAAAAATAGCCAAATAATTCCTACTTTGAGAAAAAATAGCCGCTATTAATTGGGCGCAAAATCTCAAAAAGTATCCCCGAAAATTTGAGTTAAACAATAAAAGTCGGATATTTGTCCCCCCAATATGGTTCCCTATGTTAATTGCAGAACAGAAGCGGAAGGAAAGTATAAGTGAGTACATCATTTTTATGTACCAGACAGAAGATCTGGTTCGGGCTTACAATTTCGATCTTGGTGAAATTTATAAGTATGTCATTCAACATTTTCCTGTGGAAGACAATAAAAAAAACCGAATCAGGGCTTGGTACCGGAAGGTGGCCAACCAAATGAAAAAAGAGTCCCTTGAAAAATCCGGTCATTTAAAAGAACTCAACAAGTTAGCTAAAGAATTATCTCAGTTTAACCTGGAGCTTTTGAAATCAGATCAATCTTACCGAAAGATTTTTGACCAGGCCAAGCTCCACATCAACCGCCACGCGGCGCTTTCGAATAGTCAGGTAACCAATCCTATACAAGTTTGTCTCAATGGTATTTACGGACTGCTGATTTTAAGATTAAACGGAAAACCGGTTGACGATTCGATTAAAAAGGGAGTACGGGCCTTTGGTGACGTACTGTCCTATTTGAGTTTTAAATACCAGAAACGTTATAATGGACAATAGTGTAGATCTCTGATCTCTGATATCTGATCTCGGATCTTTCAATGCCGGATTACCGGCTAATTCTCACCAGATATTGATCTTCTTCTTCAAAAAGAATTTGCACCTGTAACCCAACCTTTAAAGCTTCGCACTTTAGTCGGTCCATGTCTACAAACAACCAGGGAAATGTGGGGGCCCTTTCACCACCGTATTCATACGAGTATTCCAGCTCACCATAATAGCTGGTTTCAGAGGTCCTTTGATCAAGAAAAATATATTTGACATCGGAAGAATCTGCGAGAATCTGACCGTTGGAGGTCAACCTGGAGTATACACAATTAAGAAGTTCAGCCAAACGATTTAAGGTCCCGGCAATACCTAGTCCATTCATCATCATCAGGGCTGTCTGATACTTTTTCTCCTTAAAATCAAATATACTGCCTTCAACTACTCGTTGTACACCCCTTTGCCTCATAACCTGGCAAGCTCCCGGGGATATTTCCAAGGCTGTCAGAAAGTGTCCGGACTCCTGAAGAATACTAGAATGGCACCCGGCACCCGCTCCAATATCTAAAATATTCCCCCGGCAAAGATCCAGGGCGTAAACCTCCAAATCACTTAACTGAGTTTTGTCGCGAAAAAAGATATCCAATGGCACCGTTTCCGGAGAGCCAAATGAGGTGTGAAGAACCAGTGGGACCTGGCGAATACCCTGGTGATAATCCAAGAGAGATTTTCCCCAAAGATCATTGGCTATCAACTGCTGTGGTCCGTGACGATCAACCATTCACCGTTTATCTTTTTCCACAATAAAGTAAAATGGCCTTCAAGATCACCGATGGTCCTCTTCAGGTGATATTTGCCAATCACATAAAAGGAATTATCGCTCAAGGGCTGCATAGAAATAAATTCAAACGAAAGTTGACCCATTGCTTCTTTATCCGGATAAGCCATTTGATACCGCTTCACGGTGTTTTGATAGCCATAATGTACTTTATCCTTGCTAATAAACATCAGTGAGTCGGATTCCCAATAACCCTCCATAAAACACTCCAGGTTGCCCTGGTTCCAACAAGATTCCTGCCTTTGCATAATCTCCATGATCACTTGTTTGGTGTCCTGGGCCGATACCTGGGGGGCAATGATCATCGACCAAATCAATATCTGTATTGATATGTTTAGCTTTCCTGGCAATGCCCTATTTTAGATACTTTTGAATTTCCTGCTTTAGTGCCTGTTTGTTTTCGCTTAATTCGAAATCGCTTTCGATCAGATTCATTAACTTTGAGATCACATCGTGATGGTATCCCAGGGCTTCCGCGTACTTTTTACTGGCATCGAATTCCCGCTCATCCAGTTTTCCGTCCATTTTTATCATCAGAATTATGGTATAGATATATTCAAACCGGTCATCGTTTGAAAGTTCTTCCAAATCTTCCGCGTGCTGAGGAGGGTTTTGGATCATTTTTCCCACTTCGAACATAGGAATCCCTTTGGCTATGGCAATCTTATAAATCAGTGCAAGTTCTGAGCCACTTACGTTACCATCTACCTGGGCCAGGTGCAGCAGAGTGTGAATCAATTTTAGAGACATTGAGGTTTATTTTAGCTGGTGAGAAAAATATTTCCACAATTTAACCAATAATCAAATAGTAAAAATAAACTACAAAGTAAGTCCATTATATTGGTATGATCTGTTTAATTTCAACATTTTATGAATTTTTTAGCACACGCAGTCCTTTCCTTTGAAAATCCGGATATCATGGTTGGGAATTTCATTGCTGACTTCGTAAAGGGAAATGATTATATGGATTATCCTGAACCTGTAAAAAAAGGGATCCTGCTTCATAGAGAAATTGATCATTTTACTGATACACATCCTCAGGTACGACTAAGTAAAAGACGACTATATGAACCCTATCACCACTATTCCGGGGTAATCGTAGATATGTACTACGACCATTTTCTGGCGGCAAATTTCTTTAAGTTTCATACTGCCTCGCTCGAGTTATTTACACATAGTGTTTATAAAACGGTAGGTCAGTACCGAAGACAGTTGCCGGAAAAAGCAGAACAGATCCTCCACTACATGTCCAAAGGAAATTGGCTATTGGGTTATGCCAAAATTAGTGGAGTTGAACTGGCATTGAAAGGGATGTCTCGACGGACCAGATTCAATTCGAACATGGAACATGCCGGAACCAGTTTGAGATCAGATTATAAGTCCTTTTATACAGAATTCATGATTTTTTTTCCAAAAGTCATGGCATTCGCAAAAAGGGAACTCCAGCAAATATGATCCAGTCTAAACCCAAGAAATCAACTTTATTATCCTTATCTCTTTTTTTGATATTAGCTTACGGGGTTGGTATCTGGACCGCATTAACCCTACCTTCATCGCCAGCCTATTGGTATCTCATTCCCATATTTTGTTTAATTGCTGCGGTAGTGATTACTTTGAAGGTCCTTTGGGGATTCCAAACCATCCTGATCCAGGGAGATCAATGGAAGATTAAAAACCTAATCAGGGCGAATAGTGCTTTTACCGGTCAGGATATTGAATGGTGGAAAGAAACTGAAATAAAAACAGCGGGAGGGCCGTTTAGGGAGCTGCATATTCACACTAAGGATGGCGTCAATTTAAAAGTTAGTCTGCAAGAGCATACAGAGTACCCTAAAATCATTAAAATGGTAAGAAGCAAGTATCCCAAGAAACAAATTAAAGAAACCTGACCATGAACATCCTTAAACCAATTTTATTTATCGGCGCCGGAGGTTTCCTTGGCAGTATTGCCAGATACGGGCTCCATTTGTTAATTTCCAGCAGGTCGCAGGTAGCTTTTCCCTGGGGCACTTTTACAGTAAATGTATTGGGATGTTTGATTATTGGTGTATTAATAGGTCTTGAAACCCGCCAGCAGCTGGTGGCCGACCCGTTGAAATGGTTGCTCATCACCGGGTTTTGCGGGGGGTTTACCACTTTTTCTACCTTTAGCGCGGAGGGGCTGGCGCTGCTTCACGAGCAGCAATTTGGGATATTTTTTGGGTATACCCTGGGCAGTGTAGTGATCGGTCTACTGTCCACTTTTATGGGCTTTAGTTTGATCAGATGGTTGGTTTGAGGGTTCACGCTAATATTCACCTATGTTATCATGCTTGGTTCAACAAATAATTTAACCAATTTGCCCCGGAGTAGTGATAAAATATCTATTGATCAAAAAGCCAGGTATATCTTCTTTTTACAAACCACAACTTTCAATACCAGTGATATCGGAGCGAAATTATGGACCTACAAGATTAATTACAAAAATGGCACTTCAGACGAAGTTCCTGTATTGAGTTTGACGGATGTGGGGGATTGGGAACTCTGGTCTCAGGCTGGATGGCAATATATACTTGAAGGTAAGAAGGTGTATATAATGGCCGTTCAAACAAATAAAGAAGACCTGATAGAAAATATTGAGATCAATTCCTCGGCTACAAATGAAGTCCCTGTCATCCTGGCAATAACGATTGGAGTTTGAGTACTTCTTAAAAATAATGAAGTGCGCACGAGAGGAATCGAACCTCCACGCCCAAAAACGGGCACCAGGCCCTCAACCTGGCGCGTCTACCAATTCCGCCACGTGCGCATATTTAATGAGTGAGGGACTGAAGGAGTGAGGGAGTGAATGTTTAGAACTCAGCTATTAACAATCGATCCTTCAGTCCATCAGCAAGTCGTCCCTGCCTCCGAGGAATGCAAAAGTAGAAACTATTTGGGAAATGTTCAAAGCAGTGTAGATATTAATCATCATCGTTTGACACCTGCCACAGACCATCGGTGAAGTATTTTTTTGAATCGTAATAATGTTTGATAACACTGAATCCGGCTTGGTCTGCCAGTTGCTTTAATTCCTCCATGCCATACTTCTGAGAGAGTTCCATGTACATCAGTTCCCAGGCTTCGAAATGAAAAGTGGCATTCAGGGGCTTTATGGAAACCGTCTGCAGACAATTACTAATCAAAAAGCTGCGCGCTGCACCAGTCACCGGATCGTAAAATGGAAAATGGATAAAGCCGTTGAGATTAAAATCACCGCCCAATTCCCGGTTGATCCTGGTTAATAGATTCAAATTAAAGGCTTTTGTGACCCCCTGTTGATCGTTATAAGCGCTTGCCACTAATTTTGGATCTTTGATCAAGTCTACTCCCAGCAGAAGCAGGTCGTCATCTCCCAGTATCCGGGCAAGCTGAGTAAGAAAATCAACAGCTACGGGCTTTAGGAAATTGCCAATATTTGACCCGAGAAATAAAATCACTTTAATCCGACCCGATTGTTGCTCCAGGTGAGATAGCACCTTAAAATATTCCCCACGGAGTGTCTCAAACTTTAAGTTTGGCAGGCTTTGACTGAGGTCCTCAGAAAGTAAGTTTAAGGCATTCTGCGAAATATCAATAGGCAAGTAGGTGAAATCGGCACCTTCTTTAAGAAAGTGGTCCAGCAGTATTTTGGTCTTATGGCCATCACCCGCGCCAAACTCAATCAGATCAAATGATTTCCCGCGGTTCAAAAATTGACTTAATAAATCACCCTTTTCGTTTTGAAATATTTCGAATTCACTTCGGGTGAGATAATACTCTTCAAGAGACATGATTTCTTTAAACAGGGCATCACCTTTTTTATCATAAAAATATTTTGAAGGCAAATACTTTGGCTTTGCGGAAAGCCCATGCATCACATCCCGCGCAAATTGTTCATCCATGCAGCCTGATTTTTGTCAAATATGTGTAGCCAACCGGATACCGGTAAATTGCCAACGTAAATGTGGGTGGAAAAAGTTTCTATAGGTAGCTCTAATATGATCACGAGGAGTTGCGCACGAGCCTCCCTTAAGTACCATTTGATTTATCATGAATTTTCCATTGTATTCCCCCAATGCGCCGTCTTCTTGTCTAAAATAAGGATAAGGCCGATAAGCGCTGCCAGTCCACTCCCAGGCATCACCGTAAAATTGAAAGTTGCCAGAGGCTGTCAAGGGTATAAACTGCCACATTTCCTGAAATTCTGCATTGTCCGGCACCTGAGGCTGGTACATATTACAAGCTGCTTCCCATTCAAATTCGGTGGGAAGCCTCATCCCCTTCCATCGGGCATAGGCATCTGCTTCAAAAAAACTGATATGGGTTACCGGTGCATTTTTATCCAATGGCTGCAGGCCACGCAAGTTATAACTGTGCCATTTATCCTCAAAGTGGTGCCAGTATAGGGGATTACAGACTTTATGTGCCTTCACCCAATCCCAACCTTCCATTAACCAAAAGCGAAAATCCGTATATCCTCCTGCCTGCATAAACTCAAGATATTCGAGGTTGGTTACCAGCCGGTCCATTATTTTATAAGCGGGCAAGAACACCTGGTGTGTTCCCAGTTCATTGTCAAAACAAAATCCGGCACCCTGATGGCCAATGTGGTATATTCCCTCGGGTACCTCTAAAAAACCAGCAATTCTACTCTGCTCATTATGGAGCACACTTTTTTTCTCAAAATAGGTGGGGAAGACGGGATTATGGCCAAGAATGTATTTAATATCAGTAATAAGTAACTCCTGATGCTGTTGCTCATGTTGTAGGCCTATTTCAAGTAATTTATGAAACTCTCCATTTAGGGAATTTTCTCCACTAAGCAAATTACCCATAGCTTCATCTACGTATTTTCTATAAGCATAAACCTCGTTTACCCCAGGTCTGGTTAGATTACCCCGGTACGCACGTAACACCCGGTCACCGACAGCTTCATAATAACTGTTGAATAAGTAGGCAAAGTCTTCGTCAAACACCTTGTAATCAGCCTTAAATTTGTGAAGAAGGAAAGTCTCAAAAAACCAGGTAGTGTGGGCAAGGTGCCACTTTGGAGGACTAACATCTACTACAGGTTGAACAACGTAATCTTCTTTGCTCAATGGCCTACAGATTGCCTCGCTTTTCTGCCGTACCTGTTTATAACGCTGAAGGATGTCGGTTGAATTTATTACTGGAGTTTCCATAATTTTCAGGTTCGTTAAAATACTATAAAATACACACAACCAGTGCCTGTGTTTAAAAGAATTTACTATTAAGCATGGGGCATGTAAATTGTGCTTTTCATTTTTCCTATGGCTGTTTTAATGTTTCGGATTACTCCCACACTCAATACTCAAACCCCCACTCAAACTCAATCTGGGCATGGGGGAATAGAAACAAAACAAGCCCCGTGGTAGGTACCACAGGGCCTGTTTTTGCGGGTTGACCGTCTAAGCGATGTGTTATCTCGAAAAGCGGTTATAAGATATAATCTCTTATGGGATAAGTTATCGACTTACAGCCAACACCATATAGGAATCTTTCTCGTTCATAGTGATCTGGGAAATATCCTGCTGCTCAATGATGTACATTTTGTTGTTGTCAACCACAAAATTCATCACGTATTGAAACAAATCAGCCTGATTACTGATATTGATGTCCCTGGTATTGAAAAGGTGCTCCTCCGATTCAACAGCCAGACTATAATCAGTATCAAAGGCCATGCTAAAGGTATAAGACCCATTCATCAGATCAGTAGTAGTAGTAGCTTGTACTGCTCTGGTGTTTTTGTTAGTCAAAGTAACCCTGGCATTGAATGCGAGCTCCGAATCTTTCTGAATAACCTTACCTTTCAATAGGAACAAGGAGGCCGAAGTTTCTGGTCTCTCCATCATGTACATATCATTTTGACCATCAGCAGTAAAGTGTGATGAATTAAAATAAGCCCTATTTCCTTCAGCATTCAATGAAAAATGAATGTCATCAAAAGCTGTATTAATAGGATATCCTACATTTCTAGGATCACCCCAGGTGTCGCTTGACCGGTCCAATACAATTGAGAAGATGTCATACCCTCCCATACCTTCATGACCGGTGGAACTGAAAAATAAGGTAATATCATCCGTATGGATCTGCGGAGCATCCTCATCTCCCATGGTATTTACCTTTGGACCCATATTAACGGCTTCACCCCAGCTACCATTGCTTTGTTTTTCCGAACGGTAAATGTCTATACCTCCGTAACCACCAGGTCTGCTACTGGCAAAATACAGGTGCCTTCCATCTTTAGTGACACTTGCACTTCCTTCCCAATATTTGGAATTAACATCACCTTTCAGCGTTTCTGGGTTTGACCACCCTTTTGCCTTACGGTTGCTCATGTAGATATCACCACCGTTTACGTCCTTGTATATAAACAGTTGTTGACCATCATAAGACAAACCAATCCCGGCATCATGCAGATTTGAGTTTAAACCGGTTACGGGTTCAGGCTTACTCCAGTTTCCATGGGCATTCCTGGTAGCCATAAATATGTCCTCATAGAAACTGCCATCACTAGCTACATCTCCTCCGGTACTGCTACTTCGCCTTGAAGTAAAAATAAGAGTAGATTCGTCTGCAGAAACCAATGGGATATAATCCTGGTAATAGCTATTAACCAGCTTACCAAGGCTGGTGATTGCCAATTCTAGGGAGTCGGGGATTAAAACGGTACCGGCCATACAATCCTCCATGTAACTCTTAACAGAGGCACTTTTCTCCGACGCCTTAGCGTCATTAGATATTCGCAATTGCCGGTTATATTTATAATAATGGGCCACCGCTTTACCAAATTTGTGGTTCAGGTGATATGCCCTACCCAAATAAAACTCCAAATCTATATGCTCAAAGTTACCCTGCCGGGCAAGTTCGAAATGCACTAGTGAACGCGCAGGCACCTTACTGTGAGCATAATAATATTGACCAATTTGAAAATTAGTTGTAGCATCAAAACTTTCCGGCTCATCTTCCAATAAAGCCCACTTATCTAATTGCATGTTTTTGCTGCCTTTGGCACTTCGAGCAGTTCTTTTTACAGGCCTGTTACTTACTTCAAACCCTCCATCTGTGATCAAATTAACCGATCCATTTTCAACGGTTACTGAGACATCATCAATAAGAACGCCCATATTAGGGTCTCCACTGAGACTGATCAAATAGAAACCTAAGAATGTTTTACTTTTCTTAGCCTTAAATTGGAAAGTCTCGTAATTAAAAAATCCGGGCGCAGTATTATTAACAATAAACATGTCATGGGTTAATTCACCATTGACAGCTATTCTAAGCGCCTTATCACCAGCAGATTGTCTGTGTGCAAATGCAAACTTTACTATATAGTTTGCTCCTGGTTCAGTTATTACATACTGACCCATGTTACATAGTTCATCAACTTCAGCAAATTGATTTCCCTCTAAAACGGTTCTTAGACCGTAAACTGAAGATGCTGATCTTTCCTTGAAGTAAATTCCTGCTGACCTACTAGTAGGTTTCCAGGGCCTCCAGGCCGTTTCATTTTCATTATTTATTTGTGCTTGAGTACTAATACTCATAGCGATAATTCCGATTGCAGTTATTATTGACTTTTTCATGACGACATACTTTAAGCGATGTATCACGCCTGTGGCGTGGTTCACGCTAGTTGAAAAAATGATTTAAAATATAATAGACGTCTAGACCCAGGATGCTTTTTTGAAACACCACCCCGTATAGGCGGTTTGACAAAAAGAACCCTATTAGTCAAGTTGGACCAACTGCCCTTTCAGCAATTGCCAAAGGGCTTAAATAATCTACCAGAAATGAATTATCTCGAAAAGGGGTGTAACTGTTATCCAGTTACTTTGCTGTTGAAGACTCATCCAGTACCCTGGATGGTATCAGGTATTCAAATGATCTTACTTTGAAGTACCTTATTGGTAAGAGATCTCTGATTAATATCAATCAAGTGCTAAGTTGCGAACATTCTAATCAATCAACAATGATTATAAGCCCTGCTTTATTCCTCAGGTGATATTTTTATGATTTGTGTATAAAAGTGACTTTGAGCTGGTACTTTATATCAAAAACGTACAAATGGGAGCATGTAAGATATTACATGGATAGTGACTTAATCACCACTAATACAGGTTGAATATCATGCTCTAAATCAAAAATTGCTATTATCAGTTCATCAGAGGTAGATACGATAGACTGCCGGGGAAAGAGAAGATGTAAGAAATAGCAGCATAATGCAACAAAAATTGGAACTTTTGTTATATTTACCACACAATCAACATGATGCCATCAGGAACAGCTTTATGCGATATTTTTACAAGGGGTAAGAGAATTTTGGTGTTTCATACATGGGAGGGTCATGAAAGGCACCAATGTAAGAACCTTGGAATAGTACAAAGAGTAGTCAATTTGGCCAAAATATACAAGACATCATGCTCAAAGTCCTAAAAATGTCTTAGTTATTGAACAATATCAATTGTATTATTACAAGAGGGGTTACCTTTTATACCTTGTATTGGCTATTTTGTTTTCACTAAAAATCCATCGTGCTCAACCTATCACTTATAATTTATAACTCCTAACTACTAAGAAGCCCACTTAATAGTGCACCCTATGGCCTTAGTTTTAGTGGTTTGTACAGGATCTCCTTTCAATAAATGGTTCACGGCATCCGCTACATAGTGCTTGTCCGCTGCCGCGGCATTCCGGCTATTATTATCAATAGCACCTATATATTCTATCCTAAGTGAACCACTGGATTGTCGGTTCAAAACATAGACATGCGGGGTATTGGTAGCGCCATAAGTCCTGGTCACATCCTGTGTTTCATCCATCAAATAGGGAAATGGGAAAACTCTTGCTTCTGGGCACGTTTTTTCATTTTCTCGAATGAATCACCCGGCGACTTTTGGGGGTTGTTTGGTTGAACGGCCACTACCGGGTATCCTTTGGGTGCATATTTATTGTGCAGTTGAATAATCCTGTCTTCATAGGCCACGGAATAGGGACAGGTGTTGCAGGTAAATATGAGGATATACCCTTTGGTTTCCTTGTTAGCAGCCAGTGAGAGCATCTTGCCATCGATATTTTTCAAATTAAAGTCAACCGCCAGGTCGCCCACTTTTAGTCCATCTGCTGTTTTAACTCCTGAAAACAGCATAACAAGTGTCAAAATAATAACATTTAAATAAAGCATAGTGTTTTGTTTTAGTCAGATAACTCTTTGATCATTTGTTCAATTTCACCCTCACCCAATTCCCTCTCTACAAATTTTCGTTCACCGGTCTGGTGATTGATAATTAAAGTTGCAGGAATCGCCCCGGACCATGAAGGGTCCACCCGATCGATCCATGAATTGTAGTCAATTTCGTCTAACAGCAATACCTCCGGTGTTAGTCCGCGTTTCATGACAAATGGGATCACTTTTTCATGCAGCACATCTGCAAAATCAAGTGAAATAAGCGTTACGTCTACCTTATCGGACATATTTTTGTTCAAAGCCTGAAAATAAGGAAGTTCTTTAATACAGGGTTTGCACCAGGTGGCCCAGAAATTGATGACCTCGATACGCTCTGAATCTCTGGTCATCAGATGTTGTAAAACATCAAACTTCACCACCCGGACGGCTGGCCGTGGCATTGCCTCGCAAGCTGAAAACAGGCAAATACTAAGAAATACCACCAGTTTATTCATCCTAATCATCATACGGGGTTTATGGTCATATGGTTAGGGTTAAAGAAAGTGAGAAGCTATCCGGTAGCCCGATCAAGTTTCGGGTAGAGACTACGAAAACGTTGTGCCCGATACATGGAGGATAGCTCAATTACGTCGTGGTGAAAGGCATCGGTAGCCACCGGTAAACTAACTTTAACCAGTTCGTCTGAGGCCCCGCCGGAAGTGTACCATTCTCGCAGGAAATTGCCCAGCATATCTACCTCGTAAAGACTACCGTCTTCATTACCCATAAACATCAGGTTACCATTGTGCATGCGCCGTGGTTCACCAATGTAAGTTTCACTCTTTAAGTACCAAAGTATCTCCCCATCTTCATCTACCACCACTGCCAGTCCCCAATTTGGGTCGTCATCGAACTGACCAGTCCAACGGAAGAGGCTGAACATAGTTACTCCGGGTTCCATGGTTTCTGTAGCTCGATGGGTCAATTCTATGGGAGGAAAGTCATCGGGTAGCGGCGGCATTTCAATCTCCAAAGGATCGAGTACGGTTTCTCGTCCTTTTTGGTCGCGGATGGTGACGGTGACAGTATGTGTCCTTCCTGGCCGTAAACCCAAGACTAATGTTTTGTGCTCTGTACGGGGTTCATCGTCTGGAGTTACATTCTGTTGGTGTTCACCATCATCAATCAAAAGACTGGGCACAACCGGCCGGTCTGAGGTGAAAGTAAGGATACCTGCCAGGGGAGCATTCTCATTAGGATTTGCCACAAGGACCACATCATTTGCTACCGGCGGTCCGGCGCAGCCAAATAATATCATCGTAACCAATAAAACCATGGTTGAGAGTAGGAGTCCCTTGTTTACAATTTCTTTTAAACTCATGCCTATTTTCTTTTTAAATTTCAGTTAATATAACTGGTTACTTTTTAAGATCATCTGTCCAATAGTATTACCCCTGTTTCTTTCACATACTGCTCCCATTCAGATAACAGCTTTTCATATTTTTCAGGATATTCATCCGCCAAATCGTAGGACTCCGCGGGATCTTCCTTCAGGTTAAACAGCTCAAACTTGCTTTTCCCAAATGGAGCTTCCACTTTGGTTATTTTCCAATTTCCCTTTTTTAGGGCGCATCTGCCAAACAATTCCCATCCCATGACATACTCTTCATCATGCACATAATTCTGGTGTTCGCGTAATAGTGGCAGCATTGAACTACCTCTAAATGGGGTTAACTGGTGACCTTTGTAGGAAGATGGATAGGTGCCCCCGGCCAATTCCAAAAAAGTTGGCGCCATGTCCATCACCGTGATAAAGGCTGCTGAATGTCCTCTCCCCTTTTGTTGTTGAGGCATTTTTACAATCAACGGAGTATGTATTCCACCTTCAGTAGCATAACCTTTATACAATCGATAGGCGGCGCTTGAGGCATGTGCCCATGGAGGTCCGTACCCAACAAAGGAGTTGGCAGTACCCATGACTTGGTACTGATCGATCCCATCCGGAGTCATATTTGCATCAAGTACTGCCGCCCCGTTATCTGAGAAAAAGACGAACAATGTATTGTCATATTCTCCTATTTGCCTCAGGTATTCAACCAAACGACCAACGTTATAATCCAGGTTGTCTACCATTCCAGCATAGATTTCCATTTTACGCGCCTCTATCCTCTGCTGTTCTTTATTGAGCGATTCCCAGGGAAGCAATGGTTCATCTGAGATATTGTATAGGGCCCCTTTTTGATTAGGTAGTTTTGGTAACTTAGCATTATTAGGTATGATACCTTTTTCTTTTAATCCCTGAAAACGTCGGAATCGCAAACTATCGTACCCGATGTCATAGACGCCCTGAAATTTTTCGATATGCTCTTTTGGAGCCTGTAACGGCCAGTGGGGTGAAGTATAGGCGGCATAAAGAAAGAAAGGTTGACGGTCATCCCGGTCTTCCTCTATGAATTGGATCAACTTATCGGTGTACAAATTCGTTGAATATTGCCCATCTGGATAATCCGTGTAATGGTCATCTTCCCAAAACCGGTTTTCACTATACGGAACGAAATGATTGGTATAAGCATCAAGCAAAGTATAGGACCTCTCAAACCCTTTGGCAGCGGGGCTTTGATCAGGCGTCAGACCCAAATGCCATTTACCAGATATGTAGGTGTGATATCCAAGATCTTTCAGCAGTTGTGCTATTGATACCACCCGATCATTCAAATACCCCTCGTAACCGGGCTGGCCCACCTGTTCACTTATCTGTGGTACCCGCTCTGCCATATTTCCCAGCCCCGCGATATGATTGTCTGTTCCGGACAGGAGCATTGCTCTGGTGGGAGAACAGGTAGCAGCGGTATAAAAATTGGTGAAAATTTGGCCCTTTAGAGCTAGTGCATCAATGTTCGGCGTGGCAATTTCGCTCCCAAAACAACCAAGGTCCGAAAAACCAAGATCGTCAGCCACAATTAATACGATATTAGGTCTATCCTTACTGCCAGTTGTTTGCTCACTTTTACAGGAACCACAAAAAAATAATAGCATGACGATCATGGTGGTTATTGGCTTTGGAGAATGAGGCATATTATTACGGTGATGAGAATTTCAAATTACGAAAATAAATACCGAAAGACGTCCTCCCAAATTCACAATAAATATTTTTTTATTAGCTTCAACAGCTCAGGAAATAACAATGAATAATTTGTGGCCACCTCAATTAATTTAAAAACATATCTGCTGGTCGTTTGGGGGACCTTTTTGATATTTATAGGAGAACCATGTTTCGCGCAGGAATTAGAGCCTAGGGCCTTAACCAATCTACCGGTGGGAATGAATTTTGCCGTGGTAGGATATGGGTTTGCCAGCGGTAATGTACTCTTCGACCCAGGTCTTCCTTTGGAAAATGCTACCGCTAATTTTCATTCGATAATTGGAGCGTATGCCCGGGCCATCAATTTTTTTGGACTTTCAGGAAAAGTAGATGTAATAGTACCATACGGAATAGGAAAATGGAGCGGAGTGTTTACCGGAATTGACACGTCTACAACAAGGTCAGGGTTTGGTGATATTCGGTTCCGAATCTCATTTAATTTTATTGGGGCTCCAGCTTTAAAAGCGAAAGAGTTTGCTGAATACAGACCAGATAAAATCTCTGGCTTTAGTTTGCAAATTATAGCGCCAACAGGACAGTATTTCCCTGATCGATTGATCAACCTTGGTTCTAATCGATGGGTATTCAAACCTCAGTGGGGTTTTGCGAAGCATTATGAAAAATGGATTTGGGAGACCTATCTTAGGGTCTGGTTTTTTAGCAAGAACGATGATTTTTGGGGTGGTAATGAGATAAAACAAAAGCCGTTATACGCTGTAAAAATCCATGGCATACGTAAATTCAAAAACAAATCCTGGTTGGCATTGGATATAGGATACGGTAATGGTGCAAGAAGTATTGTCAATAATGAGCTGAAGGATAATAGGAATTCCACGTTCCGGTTCGGTGTGTCCTATGCCATTCCCCTTGGCCGACAGCATAATATTAAGCTCAACTGGGTATCAGACATCACACTGGAAAAAGGAGCAGATTTTGATGCCTTTGGTGTAAGTTATCAGTACCGGTGGTTGAAAAAATGAGATAGCGCTCTGTTCATTTAATTGTTTATCTTGACCACGAGCTCATTTAACTGCCTAAATTTATACTTTTGGCTTTATGAATTCAAGATCGATATTAAAGAAATTCTTGATCTGGAGGGTTAAGAACCTATCCAACCAGCAGTTTATTTTTATACTAAGTATCCTGGTAGGGCTGGCCACAGGATTTTCAGCGGTAATAATCAAAAACTCCGTGCATCTTATCCAAGAATTTCTAGCCCATGGATTCGCACAGGACTACTACTATTACTTGTATTTTATTTATCCGACCATCGGCATATTTCTTACGGTGATATTTATAAAATACTTTATAAAACGGCCGGTGGGACATGGTATTCCCAGCACGTTATATGCCATTTCTAAACGAAATGGTATTATCAGAAGGTATAACATGTTTTCCTCTATTATTCCCAGTGCCTTAACCGTAGGATTTGGGGGTTCTGCCGGACTGGAAGGGCCAACCGTTGCTACCGGTGCTGCCATTGGATCCAACCTTGGCCAACTGTTACATCTCAACCACAAGCAAATAATTCTGTTGCTTGGATGTGCCTGCGCAGGTGCATTATCCGCGATTTTTAAGGCTCCCATTGCAGCCATAGTATTTGCGCTGGAAGTGATTATGTTGGACCTGACCATGGCCGCATTAGTTCCCTTGCTAATGGCTTCATTGTCAGCTGCTTTGACGTCTTACTTCTTTCTTGGCCAGGATGTGCTTTACCCGGTTGAGCTGACGGATGATTTTGTCTGGTTTGACTTCCCCGTATATATTTTACTGGGAATAACCACGGGGCTGGTCTCCTTATATTTTATTAAAGTATATATTTTCATTACTGAAACTTTTGAAAAAATAAAAAGTCGCTATACGCGATTATTAACAGGTGGATTGGCCCTGGGAGTACTAATCTTTTTTCTTCCTTCTTTGTACGGTGAGGGGTATGAAGAGATCAATCAAAGCTTACATGGCGACCTGAGTTACCTGTTTAAGAACACCCTTTTTCCCTTTCAGGAAAATGCCTTGCTAATCATGGGGTTTTTGTTAGCGGTGATCATTTTTAAAGTGATCGCTACATCACTCACCTTTGGCAGCGGGGGAATTGGCGGTGTCTTTGCACCCTCTTTATTTATCGGTGCAAATACCGGGCTCTTGTTCGGGAAAATATTAAACTATTTTGATTTCAAAGTTTTCTCTGAGAGCAGTTTTGCCTTGGTAGGTATGGCAGGTTTAATAGCAGGCGTGCTACACGCACCTCTAACGGCCATTTTCCTTATTGCTGAAATCACCGGGGGCTATAATCTTATTCTGCCACTGATGATCACAGCCACCATTTCATACACTACCATTAAATATTTTCAAAAAAACTCCATCTATACCATCCAGTTGGCTAAACGTAAAGAATTGATTACACACCACAAAGACAAAGCGGTACTCTCCCGCATGAAAGTAGTAAAACTTATAGAAGACGATTTTACCACAGTAAACGAGGAAGCGAATTTGGGTGAGCTGATAAAAATAGTAGCCAAATCAAATCGCAATATATTTCCTGTAATCGATAGAGAAAATATACTTCAAGGCTTCATCACTTTAGATAATATTCGCGACATTATGTTCAAACCTGAATTATATGAAACCGTTTTGGTGAGAAGCCTGATGACCGCTCCGCTTACCTTTGTGGACCCTGATGATTCTATGGAAACTGTGGCCGAGAAGTTCCATGCCAGCGGCAAATACAACATTCCGGTATTGAAGGACGGCAAATATTTAGGGTTCATTTCCAAGGCCAATTTATTCTCTGCTTATCGGAAATTACTAAAGCGTTTTTCTGAAGAATAATAGAGTGCTCTGTATAAAAATTAGCTTTCTGGTTAAAAAGCTTCACTAAAGTTGAAGTATAGACCGTTCTGCCGCTTGTTAAATCCATCCGATCCCTTACTAAGCCCGATCGCGTAGTCAATTCGAATATTAACCCTGGATTGCGGATTAAACAGTATACGCAAACCAGCACCTACTCCGAGGTTAAAATTATTCATCTGAAAATCGGAAACATTGTTGAATACCTGAGCTCCCCCGATAAATCCAACCAGTCCCAATCTTTTCCAAAACTGAGACAATTTTGCTTCAGTTCCCTCTTCCCAAAAGGGAAGTCGATATTCCAATTCAAAAGCAGTCATGTGGTGGTCCTGATAGGTACCTTTAAAATAGCCCCGTATGAATTTGTCGCCGCCCACCCGGGAAAGTGCCCGCATGGGGATTTCGTCGTTGGTTAAGTTTGCAGATCCATAGGCACGGACTGCCAGGGTTTGATTTTTATAAGTATTAATATAATGCCTGGCATCAAGGATGAAAGTGGTAAATCGATAATCACTTCCCAGAAAGCTGACATAGTTGATGTTATTTAGTGCGATTAAACTACCTTTTATGGGGTTTAGTGGTTTATCCCGAGTATCGAAAAGCAGCTGAAACCCGATTCCTGAACGCACCCCCTCCACCGCCATATTTTTAATCACCAAAGCATCTTCATTGATGAAGTAATGCTCATCCGAGGTGACCTTTATCCGGTAGAGGTACTCCATATCGTATTGCAGTCCAAAGTAGAGGTTGGGTCTGATTTTCCGAAGTATTACCGGAGAAAATTTGATCCGGTCGGAGTCAAAATTAAGGTAGTTAAGGGTATCTGGAACACCTGCACCATCGACCTCGACTACGATTGCTGCGGCCCGGTTTCCCATGCCGTAATTACGATCAGGGAATCGGTTAAAAAAAGCCTCGCCACGTATGCGCCAAAGGTTTTTTTTGGTAAATAACTCCCATCTCGTTTCAATAATTATCTGACTGTTCAAGGTATAAACAGCCACGAACTCCAGGTTGGAGATGGGTACGGACATATCTCCTTGCGCCAGATCGAAGTATTTAATGCCGATACCACCTAGGGTAAGACTGGTTTCAGGGGAATAGCTGATTGCCGGAAAGATGTCCAGGCGTTTAAATGCTCTCTTTTCGGTGGTATCAGCCGTTTCTGTGCTTTGGCCCTGTCCCCTACTCCCTTTGTTGCTTTTGGTGGCATTTTCCTGAGCGCTTACATGCTGAAAAAGGAATATAAGGAATAGCACATGAATGAAAATTCTCAACATCCTCGCCGTAATTTTTAAGAATTGTACTCATTGTCCTTTAGACTATAAATATGCTCTACAGCATAGAGAATGATTATAACATATCGCTCAATTATTGGTAAGAATGTTGCAAACGGACAAAGATCAATCTCAGATACATTTATAATGTGCTAGCCAAATAAATTTCCGGAGACATAATGAGTGATCAGCTAGGGTAAACACGTCGACTGTAATTAGCTATTGGATTATTAGCATGATGGTCATGATCATTAATAATATGGCTATGGTCGGCATCATATGAACAAACATGAACTGAAATCAAGTTTTCATCAGTCAGGCCACCGTTGCCAGTAGCATGGTTGGCCCTCATATAAAACGCGCCAAAGGTAACAGTTGAATGTGCGACAAGGTCCTTTTGTTCAGTAGATATCAGGCTTCTAAATAAAATTGGAAATGAGCTATTGCTTACGGTTACCCATTCTGATCCATAAATGTGAAGGTCTAAGTTTTTTATATCCAGTTTACCCTTATTTTTGACCCTGACTTGAAAGTTCCATATTTCACCCGTATTTATATGACCACCCACTCCGGAGAAGTTTATTATGTCAATTTCAATATTATCGGTATGGTAAGGGTAGGTATTGATGGCTGTTAGTAAATCATCAATTAATGGCATAATTCTAGAATTTAAGGTTTAAAAGTCATTGCACCTTTTGTATCTGCCTATGAAAAAAGTAACCCATTTAACAATAAAGTTTAAAATTATCTCCCCGGAGCAAGGAGTACAAAAGCTGATTTGTCGCAATATTGACAAACTTATTCTCCTAATTTCGTTTACTTTTATTAACTAACGGTACCATGAAAGGACTTTTACAAGGGTTATTAGTACTGGTCTTAATGGCCTGTGAGGGATCAGAAGACCCTGTCGTAACTCCCGGTAGTGGTATGCCCAATCAGGTCTGGCTAATTCCTACCTCCCAAATATTTGATGTACTGGGCAAGGATGGCATTCCCTCACTTTCAAATCCGGAACTATTAACTGTCTTTCAGGTAGATTTCCTATTTGATTCTGAATTAGTAATTGGCTACTTCGATGGAACTACCGCATTTGCTTTTCCTCATCAAATCCTGGATTGGCACGAAATCATAAATATACGAGTGATCAAGTCAAAGGTTGCCATTACATACTGTCCTTTAACCGGCACTGGGATTGGGTGGCCACAGGAAATTGAAAACTTAGAAACTGAATACGGCGTGTCTGGTCTTTTATATAATAATAACCTCATTGTATTTGATCGAGCTACCAATAGTAACTGGTCTCAGATTGGATTAAAGGCAGTAAATGGACCGTTAATTGGTGCTGAAATGCCCACTTTTCAACTGGTAGAGACCAATTGGTCTACCTGGAAAGCCATGTACCCGGAAACTTTGGTAGTATCTACAGATACCGGTTGGGACCGCCCATACGGATTATATCCTTATGGAGACTTTCGGACCAACAACAATAATTTGTTTTTTCCATTGTCAATTGATGACCCCAGACTTGCAAGAAAAGAGCGGGTGCATGGCGTATTGATAGATGACCAGGCAAAAGTGTACCGCTTTGGTTCATTTGATGTCAATAACTCACTTATTATGGACACATTTCAGGAACAAGACATCGTGGTGGTTGGGAATCGCTCGGCCTTTATGGTCAGTTTCCTTGCTACGCTTCCGGATGGTAGCAAGCCAAATTTATTTGCCATTAACGAAGACAGGGCTATTATCGCTGATGACCAGGGTAACAAATGGGATATTTTTGGATTTCCCGTCAGTGGACCGCTACAAATACCTTTGGAAGCAACACAAAGCTTCATGGGCTATTGGTTTGCCTGGGGAGCATTTTATCCTGAACCCGAAATTTATGGTTTATGAGCGGCTCATACTCCGGTTTACACAACCCATAATGAACCTGGTCCTAAATAAAAACCACGCTTTAAAGCGTGGCAATTGTAATTGTAATTGTTAATTTCCAATTTGCAATTTGCAATTTGCAATTGATCACGCCTTAGGCGTGATCTCTGTGATCCCTCTGGGGCTCGAACCCAGGACCCACGCCTTAAAAGGGCGTTGCTCTACCAGCTGAGCTAAGGAATCAATATTAAACTTAAATTGGTATTCCCATTTGAAACACCTTGTATTCTTGCTTCTTTCTTTACCATGCTCAGCTGGTGCTTACACGCTCCCAGGCTCCTTCCTAAAATGATCCACCGGATCATTTCTTAACGATCGGCCCTCAACTGAGCTAAGGAATCGGCTTCGTCACGCCTATGGCGAGTCGAAGAATAATGAACACCGAACATGGAACAACGAATTTAGAAGTGCCCTGCCGATTTGTTCCTGAAATATCTTCAAGGATTTCTTATAAATCCAATCTTGACTCAGGGATTGCATGGCATTAGTCAAAACCCCCGATTTTTTGAAAAACTTAGTAACTTTACTACCGTTTTCCAAATGAGTTGCAAATCTAAAAGGTAATGGCCAGAATGCAAAACCTATTCTACAAAATTCTGATACCAACTGGCCTTGTATGTATGGCTTTCCCATTACTAGGCCAAACAGGTGACCCCAACGCTAGTCTTGAGCTGGCCGATTCCCTGTTTACCGAGGAGAAATACACTGAATCTTTAGAATTATATGAAAGCATTCTGAAGGAGGAGCAGCAATATTCATCCGGAATGCTGCTGAAAATGGCCTTCATCAAAGAAGGTCTGGGCAACTACAGTGAAGCTTTATATTTACTTAACCTGTTTTATTCAAAAACATCTGATAAAAGAGCGTTGCGTAAAATGGAGCAGCTGGCCGATAAACATCAACTTAATGGCTACCAATATACAGATATGGAGTTTTTCAGAACGGTCTACAAAAGGTATCATTTTCATGTTATCGCGGCACTGGTGGCCTTTGCATTATTTGTCTTTACCTTCATTCTTTATCAAAAACGCCGTGAACAGCACCGCCCACTGGCAGCAGGAATATTCTTTGTATTGATCCTGACCGCCTTGTTCGGGCTAATTAATTTTGGGCAGGGACGGGACCGCGCCATTGTGCTTACCGACCAGGCATATCTCCGGGTTGGTCCTTCTTCAGGGGCCAATGTGGCTGAAATTATAGGAAAGGGGCATAGGGTAGAAATAGTTGGGAAAAAGGATGTCTGGGTAAAAATTTATTGGAATGACCGGCCTCTATATATCAGAGAATCGCATCTGGGAATTATTGAGAGCTAGTGGTTGGGAACGCCGAACGCCGAAGTTGCGCCATTGTTCATTTTTAATTTTTAATTTTCAATTTCCCGAAGGGGCTGTCTGCTTCCTTCGCCATGTGGTTATAAACCACTTGGTCCATAAATCCAGGAAACCACTTGTTCATCCAGACGGTTAATTTTCCCTGAGTGGTCAGGATGAGGTGTTTTTTCCTTTTTTTTACCGCACTGTAGATCAGGGCAGCACAGGTTTCTGCGCTCATCATTTTTTGTTCGTCCCGGGGTGAAGTACCTTGGAGGTTGCCGTCTTTTGTCAGTGAGGCCTCCCTGATATTAGAAGTAGTGAACCCCGGACAGGCAATAAGTACGTGTACTTTCTTCGGTAACATTTCCGTTCTCAATGATTCCAGAAACCCCTGCAATGCAAACTTGGAAGCCGAATAACCTACCCGTCCCGGCAAGCCCCTATAGCCTGCTATTGACGATATGCCCACTACAGAACCCTGTCTTTCCAATATTGAAGGAAGGCAATATTTGGTGGCGAAAATAGAACCATAAAAATTGATGTCCATTACCCGGCGGATTACATCAAGGTCCACCTCCTCAAACAATGCCCTCATGGATATCCCGGCATTATTAATTAAAATATCTATGCCTCCAAAATGCTCCATTGCCAATTGGGCCATTTGTTGATTGTCATGCTCTTTGCTCACATCCGCAACCATGGTGGCAACCTCAACTTTCTGTGAACGTAGCTCCTCAGCCGCCTGCATTAAGGGTCGTTCTCTGCGTCCAGTGATCAATATTTTAGATCCCTTGTTGCCAAATTCGTGGGCCAGGGCCTTCCCGATGCCCGAACTCCCTCCGGTGATGATTACAACTTTATCCTGCATTTTAGTGTTGATTTATCTGCCAAATCTAACTAAATATTTAGATTTGACAGTAACCAGCAGGTAGTGCTTGCCAATGAAGAACTATTCCTATTATAACCTACTTTTACTTTGCTGGTTGCTGATTTTCATCCTCACCCCTGTTCGTAGTATTGCCATGAAGATTGAAGGCAGAATTACTTCCGAAAATGGAGAGGGCCTGGCTTTCGCAACCATACATCAGAAAAATACCACCCACGGCACTACCTCCAACGCCCTGGGATACTATAGCCTGGAGTTACTTGGCGACACTGCTACAGTAGTGTACCAATATGTTGGTTATCAAAAGGTAGAAAAAACTGTAACCGGTCAGAATCTACCCCAAAACATGTCTGTGTTAAGACTTGATATACAGATGGTCCCTGAGGTTGTTAAATTGGAGGCAGTGGTAATAAAGCCTGGTTTAGAAGATCCGGCCTATGCCATCATCCGTATGGCCATCGCCAACCGCAAAAAACATCTGTTAGAAACCCACGACTACCACTGTGAAGTATATATAAAAGGCATGCAAATGCTTGACCAGGTACCTGAAAAAATATTCGGAATTCCCGTTGCTGTGGACACTGGGATAGTATACTTATCGGAAAGCGTCTCACAGCTAAGTTTTGAGCAACCTGACAAAATTAAGGAACGGGTTATTAGCAGTAAAGTAAGTGGTGATAATAGAGCTTTTAGTTTTAACCAGGCGTCTGATATTTTAATCAATTTTTATGAGAATCTTATTTACTCCGAGGGTCTTAGTGAACGTAGTTTTGTTTCACCAATTGCTGCGAATGCCATGCTCTTCTATGATTATGAATTGCTTGGAACCACTGTTGACAACCACCGGACCCTGTATAAAATAAGGGTAATACCGAGGCGTGATCACGATCCTGCTTTCTCGGGACATATCTATATTATTGAAGACTCCTGGAGACTACACAGTCTAAATCTACTACTCACTAAAGGGCACCAAATAGAATTTGTAGACAGCCTGTCAGTACGTCAGGTGCTAGCGCCTGTTACGGGAGACGGGGACGAAGTTTGGATGTTGCTTACCCAGCAGTTTGATTTCTTGTTGAATGCCTTTGGTTTTAAAGGTCATGGGTATTTTGTTGGTGTTTACAGGGACTATATTGTTAATCAGGGGTTTGAAAAAAAATATTTTAACAACGAGATTGTCAGGGTAGAACCAAAGTCAAATCAAAAGGACAGTAACTATTGGGAAATCACCCGGCCGGTGCCTTTAACTCTGGATGAAATCTATGACTACAGGTTAAAGGACAGCCTACAGTTGGTAAAAGAAAGCAAGCCATACCAGGATTCACTGGACCGAAAAAGCAATAAAATAACGCCCATTAACATCTTTATTACAGGTAAAACCATTCACAATAATTACCACAAGAGGTCATGGAACCTTCCTCCTCTGACCCAGATGCTGCAGTACAATACGGTAGAGGGTTTTGTCCCTTATTTCAGGCTAAGCTATACCCAAAGGTTCGACGACTACAAATTCTACCGGATCGCACCCGAACTTCGATATGGATTTAGTAATGAGCGGTTCAATGCCCGTATCAATGCTCGATACTACTACAACCCACTTAAATTTGCTTCTGTCAGATTTTCCGGTGGACGTTTTGTTGAACAGTTAAATGAGCACAGTCCATTGGAACCATTTGACAATACTGTTTATACCCTGACAGCAGAAAAAAACTACTTGAAAATTTATGAGAAATTACATTTTAGCATCAGCCATAACTCCGAATTAACCAATGGACTATACTTTAGGGGGTTACTGGAATGGGCGCAACGCAACCCCTTGGTAAACACTACTGATTACAGTTTCAAAGACCGGCCTGAACGGGAATTTACAGATAATGTCCCGGAAAACGAGGACCTGGGAGATACCTCCTTTGAAAAACATCAGGCGTTTTTGTTTGAAGCTGAATTAAAGTGGCAACCCGGTCAAAAGTATATCCGCAGACCGTATCGTAAATTCGTTATAAATACCAGCTATCCCGCTATCTCATTACTGTTTCGGGCCGCTCTACCAGACATTTTGGGTTCTGACCTCAATTATCAGAGAATTGCCGGTCGAATCAGTCATGATTTCAAAGCTGGTTTATTTGGGGCTGGCCAGTTTGTGCTGGAGGCAGGTGGTTTTCTTAACAAGGACAGTTTAAGCTTTGTTGACTTCAAGCATTTCAATGGGAACCGTACCATATTCGGTCATTTTGAGGTAGGTAATTTTCAATTGCTGGATTATTATCGTTACAGTACCAGGAAAATATACTACCAGGGTCACTATGAACATCATTTCAATGGGTTTGTTTTTAATAAGGTTCCATTCCTCAGAAAAACGAAAATTCAGGCAGTGACTGCTTTCAATTATTTACACACAGAAGAGGGCAAGAGTTATTGGGAGCTAGGCGTAGGAATTGAGCACATCTTTAAAATCCTCAGAGTTGATTACTATAACAGTTGGCGTTCTGGAAAGCAGGAGCGAAGTGGTGTGCGCTTTGGTGTAGGGTTTTAGATCACTAGATCACTGTGGCCTACCATTGCGGTCAAGCACAGAAACGAAACCTTTAATGTCCGATTGGGTGTATTTTATCAGATAATAGTAGATGCCCGGAGCAACACCAGACCCATCCCATTTGAAGTCCAATTGATCATCCTCAAAAACCAGTTTCCCCCAGCGATTGTAAATGGCAACACCTTCAAACTGATTTTGGCAATTTCCAGGTGGCAAGTCATTGACAAAATACACCGGATTATATTGATCACCGTTTAACGGGGTAAAAACATTACTTGGTTCAATATTATCCAAATTGAAGCTTCCCTGTTGAACGACTACTTCCAAATCTATGGTGTCCATCTCATTGCTTAAGCAATTATTATCACCCACCAGGAATTTAAAATTAAAAACCCCATCTTCATTTGCTATCAAATCGTCACAATCAGGTGTCCATGCGAAGTTAGTAGTGATGTTGCCAATACCCGAAACAGGTGTAAATGATAACCCGGGAGGCAGGATGGTACTCTCATCCTCCAACAGGTCTAAAAAGATAGAATCATTGTCTCTATCAAACCCTAATATATTTAGGTTAATGGGACTGTTTACATCTACGATAATGGAATTTTGGCTGGTATTCTCAAAAGTGATTTGTGGTTTATTGTTGGGTGGTAACTCAAATACCAGGTTCAACTCAAGTGTGTCAGGATCACTGAATAGGCAGTCATCCTCATCATCCACTACCACCAATAAATTGAAGGTATTCCTATTAGAGAAATCAAACCGGCGACAATCTGCATCCCAGGTGAAAGTAGTACTCACTGCACCAGGATTACTGATCAAATCTGAAAATGACATGCCGTAGTCCTCCAGACTAAAACCAATAGGAATAATATCCAGGATCAGTACATCCCCGTCTGGGTCTGATCCATTGATGATTAATTCGTACAACTCGGATTCACTGGTAACCACATGAGTCACCTGTTTTGGTTCGATCTCGGGCTTGCTGTTGGGTGGCGGCTCAATTACTATAATTATTCGTGTAGTGTCGATCAGGGGAACGGCACATGCATCATCCATTGCAAGTAAGTCAACTACCATCAAACCGGATTCATCCGGCGGGCAGTCCGGCAGGCAAACTTCTACTTTAAGAGTATCTTCAAAGTTACGAGTGATTCCGGTAGGAAATTCGAAAATATCTGCCAGTTGTCCGCTAAAATTCACTGGTATGGCTCTAAAAGTGATCAATTCGTTGGGGTCCTGATCGGTGACAAATAGATCGAGACATTTTGCCTCTTCATAACTAAACCGCAGGGTATCATCTACCTGTAGAACTTCCTTACTCCCACTTTTGGTTACGAATACCTGAGGGGGAGTGCTAAAGTCACAACCATCTATTACCAGCATTTGAAAGTCCCGCCGTACTTCGCCAATCTTCTCGCCATCACGGAACTCTTCAACCTTAAGGGCAAAAACAAATAGTCCCCTGGAATCTGGTGTCACTGTAATAAGGCCCTGGCTATTTACTGTTAAGGGCGGTACACCTGGCACCATGTTGTCAACATCAATTCCCTCCACCCAGGGGATTGACACATATGGTGCAGTGGTAATGGCTGGAAATGGCTGATCAGTAGAACTATCCAATGGATCCACCAAGGAATAAGCCAATGAGTCTCCATCCAGGTCGGTCCCACCAAAAGGAGAGTAAAAGGGCTTACCTACGCATGCATAATCTCTTAATGGCGGAAACAATACTGGCGTGGAATTCACAAAAGGTTGCCCGTCCCGTACTACCGGAGAAAACTGTAAGAAAAATGTTTGGCCTACAGTGTTAATCCTGCCAGAATAATTTATGTTACTAACGAAATTATTTCTACAACATCGCTCCCATGCTATGTAGTAACCTTCAGGATCATGGTACCGGTCAGGTGATAATCTCAGGACAGAAGTATATAAAATACGACGGGTAGCCAGGTCCCCAATAGCACAATTGGGCTGTGTATAAGGTACAAAGCTGGAGCTATTATTAAATAGAACCACGGAATCCATGAAAACGTTGTCACTGGTCCTGAAAATATAGGGCGTTACCTGGAAGTCCTCTGCTCCCGGATTTCCGTTTACCTGGTCAAAATAAAGAATCAGATTCAACCTATATTGAAAATCCTCGAGGTGTATTAATTCAAATTCACCGCCAACAATATGAGTGCTCCAAGCGGGGTGCATACCACTTAAAAGCACAGCAAATGTGAACAGTAGACGTCTCACCATATATATAAATATATACATTAATAGCCAGCAATTTTACCATCTAGGCGACGTTTTGGTTAAATTTGCTCCCCAATTATGCGTAACAAATATAAAAATGTCCTAATTCCCGGCATTACCATGGAAGGGACAACCTCGGATGGAAAATGCGTTGCCAGATGGAATGGCCGGGTAGTGTTTGTTGAAGGAGTTGCCCCTGGTGATGTTGCAGACGTTCGTATCATCAGGCAAAAAAAGAACTACCTGGAAGGTGTCCCCGAGCAACTATTATTTCAATCAGAAGTTCGTACACCTCCCTTTTGTGATCATTTCGGTATATGCGGAGGATGTAAATGGCAACACATCGACTATCAACATCAAATAGAATATAAGCGTCAGCAGGTAATTGATAGTCTCCAGAGGATTGGGAAGGTGACGTTTCCTGAAGTAGAGCTAACCCTGCCTTCTCCCAAAATCCGGTATCACCGCAATAAATTAGAATTCACTTTTTCAAACCGTCGATGGCTCAGCCACCAGGAAATTAGTTCCGGGAAACGGTTGAACAGAATGGGCGTGGGTTTTCACAAAATTCGCCAATTCGATAAAGTCATAGATATTGATCATTGTTACCTTCAGGGTGACCCTTCCAATGAGATTAGAAACAGTATAAGAAGTTATGCTAAAAAGCATAATCTAGGCTTTTATGACATCCTGAAAAAGAAAGGTTTTCTGCGGAACCTGATAATCCGGACCAGCAGCACCGGAGAAATAATGGTTATTGTTCAAGTAGGACAGGACCAGCCAGAATTGAATACCTTATTAGAGTTCATCGACCAGGCCTTCCCTCAACTGACTTCGTTACAGTATGTTATTAACAAAAAGGGAAATGAGACATTTTTTGATCTCCCGGTGAAGCTATTCTCTGGAAGTGAATTCATCACGGAAAAAATGGGAGCGCTGGTATTTAAAATAGGCGCAAAATCTTTCTACCAGACCAATGTTTTACAAGCGCATGAAATGTACAAGCTTATTAAAAAACTTGCAGCGCTCTCCGGTAGTGAAATAGTTTATGACCTTTACACCGGGGCAGGCACCATTGCTTTGTTTCTTGCTTCCGAAGCCAAAAAAGTAATAGGAATCGAATTGGTGCCCGAGGCCATCAAGGCCGCCTGTCACAATGCTGAAATCAATGGTATTGACAACACCCATTTCTATGCGGGAGATATAAAGGATACAATAGGAGCCGATATTATCGACAGGCATGGGGCGCCGGAGGTAGTAATTACCGACCCTCCGAGATCTGGTATGCAGCTTGTAGTAGTAGAGCGATTAATCCAACTTGCGCCTAAAAGAATTATTTACGTGAGTTGCAATCCAGCCACCCAAGCCCGCGATGTAGCACTCTTATCAGATCATTACAGTATAAAATCAGTACATCCTGTTGATATGTTCCCTCATACGCACCATGTAGAATGTGTGATACACTTACAAATAAAAAATCATGGATAGAACAAATCCGGGTAACGATCCGGAACTTGATGGTAAATACCTGGGGACCATTTCCCAGGACTTTGTCAAGATCGCTGAAACTCTAAAAGAGGCCAGTTATCAGATAAGGAAGCGTGGGTTTTCCGATTTTCCAATATTCCCAATTTGCAAAGCTGATCAGGTAATTGGCGAGTTATTGATTGATAAAAAGGAGGCCAACTTAGAGTGGAATTACTTCGCCAGCTACCTTGATGAATTTGTTCAAAGGAAACTCATGGATAAACCTGAAGAGTTTAAAGTTACCTTTAAAGACCCGGATGAGTTCTGTTGCTTGTTTGTGATAGACAAGGAGTTTACCAATTTCCTATTTATTCCTTATCCGGAGGACTAGTGGGAACAATTGAATAATTGAACATTGAAACAGGTCGAACATTTGGAATGCTAGAGCAATAGATTTCGAATTGCAATCGTTAATCGATTTGTTGGATTCGATTGTTCGATTGTTCAATTACTCTACTGTTCAATTATTCCAAATGTCCCCTGTTCCCCTGTTCCCCTGTTCCCAAAGTGTCTCCATCCCTGGGCTTCCAACACCACCACATCTCCCTGTACTGAGACCAATTCTGCACCGTGACTGGCCTCGGCAATGTGCCCAATGATGGATATATCTTGCTGTTCATCTACTTTCTCATGGAGTTCCTGACTGACGGTAAATAGCAGTTCATAATCTTCACCTCCATGCAGAGCCACAGTAGTAGGGCTAAGTTTGAACTCCAGAGCAACATCTTTGGTAGTGGCATCGATTGGCAGTTTGTCCTCATATACCCTGGCACCTACGCCTGATTGTTTGCAAATATGTAACAGGTCGGAAGCGAGGCCATCCGATATGTCTATCATTGAAGTTGGAATAATACCAGAATCTTCAAACCACTGTATAACATCGGTTCGCGCCTCTGCTTTTAGCTGCCTGCCTATGACATATTCATACGCTTCCAGTTGTGGCTGCATTACCTCATCAGTTAGAAAAACTTTTTTCTCCCTTTCCAGTATCTGCAATCCAACATACGCTGCTCCAAGATCCCCACTTACACAAACTAAATCGTGTATTTTGGCCTTACTTCTCGATACTAATTTGTCAGGGGCCACAGTACCTATGGCAGTGATTGATATTACTAATCCCGCACGACTGGAAGTGGTATCTCCTCCGACCAAGTCGCAGCCATAATGTGCACATGCCAGGTGAACCCCCTCATAAAGTTCCTCCACAGCCTCTAATGAGAACCTGTTGCTTAACCCGATATTAACGGTAATTTGGCTGCAAGTTCCGTTCATAGCCACTATATCTGAGATATTTACGGCCACTGCCTTGTATCCCAGGTGTTTTAATGGAGTATAGGTCAGATCGAAATGTATGCTTTCCATCAGCATGTCAGAGGACACCAACATGAGACCTTTCTTAAGCTTAAGAACAGCTGCGTCATCTCCAATACCCAATTTCGAGGAAGGCTGAACCAACTTAGTGTTTTTGGTAAGATGGTCAATCAAGCCAAATTCCCCCAATTGATCCAGTTCTGTACGGGGCATTTCAGATTTGTCTTCAGTCATAATGATTTGTTTGGATTCGCTATTGAACTCGCCCTTTTCTAATCGAAAGTTACATGCAAAAGATTATTAACAGTATCGCTAGCTGATCTCCTGGCACAATTCTACCAATATTCCATTGGTAGATTTAGGATGGATAAAGGTAACCAATTTGTTATCAGCCCCTTTTTTAGGCTTTTCATTAATTATCTGAAACCCCTCTGCCCTGAGTCTTTGGACTTCCAATTCTATATTTTCTACCTCAAAAGCGACGTGATGCATACCCTCTCCCCTTTTTTTGATAAATCCAGCAATTGCGCTCTCATTGCTGGTTGCTTCCAACAGTTCAATTTTAACTTCACCAACCTTAAAAAAGGAAGTTATTACATGTTCTGAAGGCACCTTTTCCCGTTTATAGGGTCCAGTTCCCAATAAACGTCGGTATAATTCATCTGCTTCAGACAAATTTTTAACAGCAAATCCAAGATGCTCCAGTTTTAGCATAATTATTGAACTTCTTTTAAGAAATTATTAACTTTACAAAGTCGAAACTTTTATGCAACATATAAACGTTTTAATTAGAAAGTTGATTATTAGTGTGGTTTTAAACCCGGTCACTTAATAACCGAAAAGATCATGATCAAAGTAACTGAAAAAGCGAAAGACAGAATATTGGAACTGCAACGCACAGAGAATCAGGGAGGCGAGCGCCATCTCAGAGTCTCAGTTACCGGTGGGGGTTGTTCCGGCTTAATGTACAACCTGAGTTTTGACCAGGAGATTACCAAGGCTGATCAGATTTTCGAGGACAACCAGGTAAAGATATTAGTTGATAAAAAAAGCCTGCTTTATCTTTTAGGGACTACTCTTGATTTTTCAGACGGGCTTAATGGCAAAGGATTTCAGTTTATCAATCCCAATGCCAGCAGAACATGTGGATGCGGTGAAAGTTTTGCAGTATAGGCCGCTAAACCGGCAAATACCAAATAGCAATCCTGCTAATAGGCCCTTACTCCCTGGCCTTCCATATAGTTGACAAGTGCCCTGTTCACTACCTGGTTTCCCCCAGGCGTGGGATAATTGCCCGTGAAATACCAGTCACCCAAATGATTTGGGATCGCCTTGTTCAAATTATCCACTGTCTGATAAATCACTTCCACCTCAATGCCAGTATACCTTGATGATATCATGTCCGCTATTTTCGTGGATACTTCTTCATAACGGAATGGCTGGTATAATTCCTTGACGTAGTTTTCCCCGGCAGCTTTGGTTTCAATACACTTCTGGTATACCTGCTCAACCAATTCATCCATATGGCGATCTTCCAGTAACTCCATCACCGCCCGGAAAGCAATAAAATCTTTCATACGGGACATATCTATTCCATAGCAATCCGGGTATCTTATCTGAGGAGCAGATGACACTATTACTATTTTCTTGGGTTCCAAACGCATAAGCATGGCCAAAATACTTACCTCTAAAGTGGTGCCGCGTACTATTGAATCATCAATGACCACCACCGTGTCCCGATGCTTCCTAATCACTTCATAGGTAGTGTCATACACGTGGGCAACCAGGTCATCCCGATGAACATCGTCAGTGATAAATGTTCTTAATTTTGCATCCTTCAAAACCAGTTTTTCAACTCTGGGTCTAAAGTTCAATATTTCTTCAATAGAACCCACGTGAGGCTTAGATTCCAGAATAACCTCTTTTCTACGATCGGCCAGGAAGGTTTCCAACCCGTTAATCATTCCTAAAAAAGCAGTTTCAGCGGTATTAGGTATGTACGAGAAAACAGTATTCTTTAAATCGAAATTAATTGATTTGAGAATCTGTGGAACCAACAAGCTTCCCAGGTTTTTGCGTTCATTGTAAATGTCAGGGTCAGAACCACGACTAAAATATATCCGCTCAAAACTGCAAGACTTTTTTTCTAAAGGCTCTGTGATGGTGAATTGACCATAGTCGCCCTGCTTATTTACTATCAGCGCTTTTCCGGGTTTAACTTCTTGGATCTCGCTATAGTCAACGTTAAATGCAGTCTTGATGGCAGGCTTTTCGGAAGCAGCAACCACTACTTCATCGTCTGCGTAAAAGTAGGCTGGCCGGATACCCACTGGGTCCCTTACCACAAAACTGGCGCCATTACCAGTCATACCTACCATTGCATAGCCTCCGTCAAAGTCTTTACACGATCGCCGCAGTACCTGTTGTAGATCTAGTTCTTGCTCTATTTTTTCAGAAATCTCCGGGTTGGAAAATTCAGTCTTATAGCTATCAAATATTCTTTGATTTTCTTCATCCAGAAAATGACCGATCTTCTCCAGTACAGTAACAGTGTCTACTTTTTCTTTGGGATGTTGCCCAATTTTAACCAGGGTATCAAACAATTCATCCAAATTGGTCAGGTTGAAGTTGCCTGCCAGCACCAGGTTCCGGCTGCGCCAATTATTCTGGCGTAACATTGGGTGACAATTTTCTATTTTATTTCCTCCATGTGTACCATAGCGGAGGTGCCCGATCCAAGCCTCACCGGTAAAAGCACAGTTATTTTGTAACCATTCGGCTTCGTAAAATTTATCTCCCCCTTGAACCCTACACTTCTCATATTTCTTCTCCAACTTAGAGAAAACATCAAGTATTGGTTGTGACTTGATCGAGCGGTATCGACTTATGTATCGCATACCCGGAGACATGTCCAATTTGATATTAGCGATTCCCGCACCATCCTGGCCACGATTGTGCTGTTTCTCCATAAGGAGGTACAATTTCTTTACCGCATAAAGGGGCGTGCCATATTTTTCGATATAGTACTGTAACGGTTTGCGCAAGCGGATTAGCGCAATACCACATTCGTGCTTTATTGCATCGCTCATAGAAGGGTCTTAAAAACACAAATTTAAATAAAATGAGTGAATTAGTGAATTAGTGAGTAAGTGAATATCAATCCCACAACGGAGTTAATTCCAGATTAATGGTTTCTCCGAAAAACTGCCGGGTAGACTCTTCGAATGAATCCGTATAGTCTGAAACCATAAAATGATCTACATTGGTTGTATTCCGGTTGTACAAATTATGGAATCCCAAAAATGCCTTCAACGCCTTTGCTACAATCTCTGAGCTGTCAATCACCTCAATCTCCGGACCGTAGAAATTCTGAATGGGTTGTTTGATCAGTGGATAATGTGTACATCCGAGGATTATTGCTTCCAGGTTCTCCAGCCCAGGATGGTTGAGGTACTTCTCAATTATTTTCTCAGAAATTTCTCCATTAAAGAATCCCTCTTCAATCATTGGCACCAGTAAGGGTGTGGCCAGGGAATATAGGGTAATTCCTTGTCCCAGCGATCTCACTTTTTGTTCGTACACCTTCGAATTAACAGTTTGCTTGGTCCCTATCAATCCAACCTTCTTTCCTGGATATCGTTCACGCAGATAATCTACCACAGGGTCGATAACATTCAATACCTTGATTTTTTTACCCACATATTCTTTTACCAGGTCAAATCCAGCAGCACTGGCGGAATTGCATGCTATCAGTATTAGCTTACAACCCTTTTCAAGCAGCAGTTGAGTGATTTTAACACAGTATGCTTGAATGGCTGCAGTAGATTTATCGCCATATGGAAGGTGTGCGGTATCCCCAAAGTACACAATCTGTTCATTGGGCAATTCTCTTTTCACTGCTTGCGCAACAGTTAAGCCTCCGATACCGCTGTCGAAAATTCCAATGGGTGCTGAGGAAATTACAGACATTATCAACTTTTGCCTCAAATATCTTATACTTTTGATTAATCGTTGGTATAGAGGTGCAATTATTTGCATTTATGTATTTATCTTCATCTGTGATTTTACTTTTTGTTTCTTATGTCAAAAGCAACGCCTGTAGAACTTGATAAGGTAGTGATCCGTTTTGCCGGGGACTCCGGTGATGGTATGCAACTTACTGGTTCTCAATTTACCTTTACATCTGCCATGCTTGGGAATGATCTGGCAACTTTTCCGGACTTCCCAGCAGAAATACGAGCCCCTCAGGGTACCGTGGAAGGAGTTTCCGGCTTTCAAGTACAAATAGGGAAGATAGATATTTATACTCCCGGCGATCAGGCTGATGTGCTAATTGCCATGAATCCGGCAGCATTACGTTCCAACATAAATTGGGTTCGAAAAGGAGGCAATATCATACTGGATACGGATTATTTCCAGGATCGCAACATCAAAAAAGCCGGGTATGAAACAAACCCCCTGGAAGATGGGAGCCTGGATGATTACAAAGTCATTGAAGCACCCATGACTTCGTTGACTAAATCCGCTTTAGAGGGCATTGAGTTGGATAATAAAAGCATTATCCGATGCAAGAACATGTTCGCACTGGGAATGATGTATTGGCTTTTTGACAGGTCTAAAGAAGAAACAATAAAATTTCTGGAAGCTAAATTCCGAAAGAAGCCGGTACTGATTGAAGCCAATAGGAAGGCGCTGGATGCGGGTTATAACTACGCGATCACCATTCGTGCCATTGCCTCAATGTATAAAGTGCCTGCTGCAAAAATTGAAAAAGGAACATACCGTCACATTTCTGGCAACCAAGCCTCAGCCTGGGGTCTACTTGCTGCTGCCGAAAAAGCAGGAAGGAAATTATTCTATGGGAGTTATCCCATTACCCCTGCCTCGGATATTTTACATGAATTGTCAAAGTACAAGAGCATGGGGGTTATAACCCTTCAGGCCGAAGATGAAATTGCTGCGATTTGTTCCGCCATTGGGGCCAGCTATGCCGGTCAATTAGGAGTGACTGCATCAGCGGGGCCCGGCATTGCATTAAAGGGAGAAGCGATAGGACTGGCTATTATGGCAGAGATTCCGTTAATAATAATCAACGTCCAGAGGGGCGGGCCCTCCACCGGTTTACCAACAAAAACCGAACAGGCAGATCTAAATCTGGTTTTGTACGGAAGGAATAGCGATAGTCCTTGTATTGTAATCGCACCTAGTACTCCGGCAAATTGCTTTGAATATATCTTTCAGGCGGCCCGTCTTACTATTGAACATATGACACCGGTTATATTCCTGTCTGATGGCTACCTGGCAAATGGATCTGAGCCCTGGAAGCTGCCATCAATGGCAGATCTTCCAAAGATCAATGCGCCTGAGTACAAAGGAAAAGCCGAGGAGTACCAGCCATATTTACGAGATCCCAAGAAAAAGTCTCGTTATTGGGTGGTGCCCGGAACGGCTGGCCTGGAACACCGGTTAGGTGGCCTTGAAAAGGAGGATGTTACCGGCAATGTCTCTTACGATCCTGAAAACCACCAGAAAATGGTTAATATTCGGGCGGACAAGGTAAAGGCCGTGGCAAACTTCATTCCTGAACAACAGGTCATCGGAGCTACTTCCGGTGAGTTGTTACTGGTGGGTTGGGGAAGTACCTATGGATCCATGTTGTCCGCAGTAAAGGAATTGGAGGACGAAGGGGTTAAAGTTGGACTGGCCCATATTAACTACCTGAATCCCCTTCCTAAGAATTTGAAAACTATTTTGGGGGCTTATGACAAAGTGCTGGTTGGGGAGTTGAACTCCGGACAGCTTGCAAATCATTTGCGTAACCTATTCCCGGAATACCGCTATCAACAATTGAATAAGGTACAAGGGCTTCCTTTTAAAATTACCGAGATCAAAGAAAAAATACTATCAATACTTAATAATTAGCACTATGTCGGAACAAGCTGTTGATGCACCGCTGCCAACACTCACAAAAAAGGATTTTACCAGTGATCAAATGGTCAGATGGTGTCCCGGTTGTGGTGATTATGCCATACTATCTTCCATACAAAACACACTCCCTCAAATCCCTGAGAAAAAAGAGGATTTTGTTTTCATTTCCGGCATCGGATGTGCAGCCCGCTTCCCATACTATATGAATACCTATGGTTTTCACACCATTCACGGAAGGGCACCGGCGGTAGCCACGGGAGTAAAACTTGCCAACCCCAAATTGAATGTCTGGGAAATTACCGGAGATGGTGATGCCCTGGCTATCGGAGGCAATCACTTTATTCATGCACTAAGGCGAAATATAGATATCAATATTCTTCTTTTCAATAATGAAATATATGGGCTAACCAAAGGTCAATATAGTCCTACCAGTAGATTTGGTCTGGTTACCAAGTCAACTCCGATGGGAGGTATCGAACAACCTTTTAGTGCCGGAGAACTGGCCTTGGCAGCAGGAGGCACTTTTTTTGCACGGACTATCGATACCAATCCCAAATTAATGACCCAAATCTTTGTAGAATCTTCTCAGCATCGGGGTACGAGCCTAATAGAAATTCTTCAAAACTGTGTTATTTTTAATGATAAAGTCCACGCAGCAGTAACGGGAAAAGACCACAAAGATGATTTTCAATTGCACTTGGTACATGGAGAACCTATGTTGTTCGGAAAAGAAAAAGACAAGGGCTTGCGTCTCAATGGATTCAAACTGGAAATAGTTAACATTGGAGAAATCGGTGATCAAGAAAATGACATTCTGATCCATGACGTCAACGAATCTGATACCACTATTCACAACATGCTGATCAGAATGAGCCCTCCACATTTTCCTATGGCATTGGGAATCATCAGGGCGGTAAAAGCACCGACCTACGATCAACTAGTGGAACAACAATATCAACTGAGTCTAGAAAAAGCCAGTTTCCAAAGTGTTGATGAACTTTTACGCAGTGGAAATATCTGGGAAGTAAAATAATGTATTCATAAATAACCAAAATCAATGGTAGATACAGGCCATCATTTTGTGGCAATATTCGGCGGAGCCGTTGCAGGATCTGAAGCAGCATATCAGATGGCAAAGAGGGGATTTAGGATAGTGGTGTTTGATCAAAATATGCTGCCCTATGGAAAAATAGAAGACGGGCTCCCAAAGTGGCATGATAAATTAAGAGATAAGGAAGAAGAAAAGATCAATGAGAAACTTTCACATCCAAATGTACAGTTTGTCCCAAATGTCAAATTGGGTGAGAACATTGATTTTCAAGATGTGGTTAATAACTGGGGGTTTTCTGCGGTACTATTAGCTACCGGGGCCTGGAAAGACCGTCCTTTGCCCGTGGATGGTGTTGATCACTATGTAAGTAACGGACTGTATTACCAAAATCCATTGGTTTATTGGTTCAATCATTATCACGAACCAACCTATCAGGGTCCACAGTTCCAATTGGTTGATGACGCCATGGTCATTGGTGGAGGCCTGGCCTCTTTGGATGTGGTTAAAATAATTATGATTGAAACTGTTCAAGCAGCCTTGGTAGAAAGGGGACATGAAGTAAATATGTTCACCCTTGACCGCAGTATTAGTAAAGTCCTTGATGAACTTGGGTATACCCTGAAGGACCTGGGTCTAAAAGGATGCACCTTATTCTACAGGCGAAGGGATATAGACATGCCTCTGTCCCCCCTCCCAACAGAAACCGAAGAACAACTGGCAAAAGCACAATTGGTTCGAAAAAAGATAATGGATAATTTTTTAAAAAAATATCTGTTTCGATTTGAGCCTTGCTGGTCACCAACAGACAAAATTGTTATTGGCGACCGACTACAGGGTATTGTTTTTCAGAAAACCAAAATTGAAAACGGGAAGGTATTGACTGTAGAAGGCGAACAAAAGGAATTTATGTCTCCTCTAGTAATTAGTTCTATCGGAAGTCTGCCGGAAAAAATACCTGGCATTCCCGACAAGGGTGCTACATTTGCCGTAAATGAGGACGAGTACTGCCGGTTGGAAGGTTACGAGAATGTTTTTGCCCTGGGAAATGCTGTTACCGGAAGAGGTAATATCAAGGAATCCATGATCCATGGCAAAAAGATTGCCTTGGACGTTATGGAGCACCATCTCAATTGGCAGGAAGAAGATTATGAAAACTGGCTAAGGAGTTCTGAAAACCAGATAGAGCAACAGGTTTTTGACATCGCTGATCATATATTAGGCAAACAGGATTTATTACCCGAAACCATTAGTAGTATCCAGGAAAAGATCTCTGAGCTTCAGGGAGTAGCAGGCTATAGCGGAAACTTCAGACAATGGGTGGATGAAAATCTTCCAGAACGGCTGGAAGATCAATTGGAAAAGTCAAGTGAATAGATGAAACTAGTGTCATGTTACCTGTGAAATGACACTATAGCACTTTTTTGGGATAGTCATAGAACAACATCCGCCCACCGTGCTTACTTACTTCTGTCCAATGATTCAAGGCAAATTCGATGGCAACTACTCCGCAGGTTGGGACATTCCCAATATAGTAATCAGGCTCTTTAAAGTAATTGGCCAAATCAGTAAAGCCAGGATTGTGACCCACCATCATAACGCTCTTAAAATTGTCCGGTAATGCTGTAATCAATTCCACTAAAGCGTATCCGGTAGCATGGTAAACGCCATCATCATGCATTATATTCTCCCGGGAGAAGTCAAGTTGCTCCGCAAGCATTTGAGAGGTTGTAATTGCTCTGTTGGCAGGGCTGGATATTATAACATCCAACTCCAGATCCCTGGCTGCCAGACGAAGCCCCATATCAGGGGCGTTACTTTTTCCTCTTTTATTTAGTGGCCTATCAAAGTCAGACAACTCCGGGAAATCCCAACTAGACTTAGCATGACGAACCAGATATAGGTACTTCATATTATTATGTATAGTATAATAAAGTTAACAGTTTTTTTATACCTTTAGTCAACTCTTAATTCAATTTATTATTCTTATTATGACCGGTACAGTAAAATTTTTTAATGAAAGCAAAGGCTATGGCTTTATTACAGAAGATGAATCAGAAAATGAAGTTTTCGTTCACGTTTCTGGTTTGACTGAACAAATCCAAGAAAATGATCACGTTAGTTATGACCTGGTTGAAGGGAAAAAAGGCATGAATGCTGTAAACGTAAAAAAAATAGAATAAACTAGTATTCTAACCATACAATCAGTAAAAATCATTTAAAGCACTCCACATGGGGTGCTTTTTGATTAGGTCGGTTTATACCGTAGGGTTCAGGTTTATGCTATTGTTTAGATATGGATTCGGGAACGGTAATATCCAATTGAACTTCTGTAGCTAATTCTTGAAGTGCCCGCAGTAAAGAGGTATGCCGCGACTCTTTCGACCCGGCCCAAACCCGGGCAAATTCCCGGCTAATTTGCAGCAACTGATTTTGCAATTTATTTAATGAAGGGTCAAGATCAATTGTTTCCACCAATGACAGTACCTGGCTGATGTCTTTAAAAATTCCAGCGTCCTCTGACTGCTGTGAGAACTTTTCAATCATGCCGTTTATTTTGTTGGTGGCCTCAAATGATAATAGATTTTTCTCTACAGGAATTTGCCACTTCTTTACTTCCTGTACCAAATGCTTCAGCTTCCCAATATCGGCTTCAGGTTTTTGCAGTGATTGATGAAGTTCCATATTTATTACTATCTCAGTATTCCTCTTTATAATAGAGGGCACTGCGAATTCAGCAGCTTGTATGACATTGAGAAGATTGTAGTTACGCTCAAAAATACGCATATAGGAATCGGCAGCGCTGCTCACGCTAGACTTCAATATTTTCTTTAATACTTTAGTACGTTCATCTTTAAAAAGTTCAAAGAATGAAAAATTGGAACCGCCAAAATATTGTTGCATAATGCCTACTACCCGATAAACTTTACTTTCTCTGAATGCCTGCACTATTTCCACCTTCATTTCATTAAAAATATCCTCGGAAATACTTGAAGCACTTCCAATAATATGGTGCTGCCCGATATATAGCACCGCGAAACTAAACTGCTTTTCGGAAAAAGTTACCATAGACTTTATATGAGTGCGGCCAATGGCAAGTATCTGAATTCCTGCGTAGTAACGTTCGAAAGGATCACTACTACAGGAGTAGTTTAGGATTCTTAATTGCTCCGGGTTATCATCAAATAGTGATGCAACTGCGTAGTGCATCCCCACTTTGGTAAGGTTAATTCGCTTCGGGCGCATCTGCCTTTCATATATGATCGCAGCGTTCTTTAAATTCACCTGGTTGCTCTCTGCTTTGGACAACATTTCCATAAACTCATGCTCCAGGTTAATGTTTGCAATCAGTTCTGCCAGCTGAATGGCCCTATCCGCATATTGTAGAATTTGGATGGTTTCAATCCTGCTCACCTCATCGAAAAACCAACCACAACTAGTGAACATCAACATTGACTGGCGCTGTATTTCCAGTAAACGAATTATTTGCGTCCGATCAACTGCTTGCAGTTTTTTACCACAATGAATCTTCAAAAATCCATTAACAAAATCTTCTCCACGATTTAGAATAACCTGTATGTATTCATTTCGTAATTTCCAGGGATCCTGGTGATAGACTTCCATTTGTTCCTGGTATATATCCGCCAATTGATCCCTTAACCAATCTAATGCCTCTCTCAGCGGGGCCCTCCATTGTTGATGATATCCAGATTCATTCCCACAGCCACAATTGTTTCTCCACCTTTCTATCCCATGAACGCAACTCCAGGAAGAATTTTCGTGGATTTCTACCTCATACTCAGCTTCTACCATGTGCAGAAACTGACTATAATTGGTCAACTGGGCCAATCCGTTGGCTTCGATATACTGGCAACAATAGGCCAGCGCCATATCTCCATGCCGGTGATGATGTCCATAGCTTTCACCGTCTGTGGCAATGTGCACCAACTGCGGCTCTTGACGGTCATCAAAACTAGAAACAAGGCTTTCAGCAAATTCACGGCCATTTTTTAATATACCCTTAAAGGCCACTTCCTGAGAACGGTCCCCGTCATAGAAAAACAAAATTATTTTTTTACCACTGGGCAATTTGCATACATAGTGTCTTTTACTGTCGATACCTCTGATCCAGTCGGACGTACCCGATTTTCTATATCTAAGTGCCTGACGCGGTGCCAGCACGGTAAATTTAATTCCGTAAGTGGCAAGGGTTTCCAGGGTTTGAATATTAACCGCAGTTTCTGCCAGCCACATCCCCTCGGCTTCGCGTCCGAATCTGCTTTTAAAATCCTGCAATCCCCAAATCACCTGAGATTTTTGATCCCTCCCATTGGCAAGGGGCATGATTATATGATTGTAAACCTGAGCCATAGCAGATCCATGCCCCCCAAAATTTTCCTTGCTCATTCGGTCAGCCTGCAATATTGCCGCATATACATCCGGGACATATTGTTCCATCCAGGACAATAAAGTGGGCCCGAAATTAAAGCTGATCTTGGAGTAATTATTTACTATGTCGGTGATCCGGTGCTGATCGTTTAATATTCTTGAAGTGGCATTTGGACGATAACATTCATGGGTGATTTTCTCGTTCCAATCATGAAATGGGTTGGCGGACTGCTGCAATTCTATTTCCTCCAGCCATGCATTCTCCCTGGGTGGCTGATAGAAATGTCCATGAATACACAAATATTTGTTCATGCTTCACCTTTCATGATTATCAACGCCAGTGGTGGCACCTGTAGTTTCAATGAGCTTTCCCTTCCATGACTTGGCTTGTCCTCCCTGGCGACCAGGTTGTTTTGATGTGTACCCGTCCCGCCATAATCAGTAGCATTGGAATTAAAGATTTCCTCCCACTTTTTAGCACCATAGATACCTACCCGGTATTGGTCATGCTGCTTTGGAGTGAAATTCGCTACTATCAGCAGATTCTCTGATTCATTTAAACCCTTGCGCACATACACCAAAATTGAGTTTTTGGAATCGCCCAAGTCTATCCAATCAAACCCTTCAGGATCAAAACTTTTCTCGTACAGGGCTGGTTCGGATTTATACACTAGGTTTAAGCTTCTAATGCAATTGGACACCCCCTCATGTGCCGGGTATTGCTTTAAATGCCATTCCAGTTGTTGGTCATGGTTCCACTCAGTAGACTGGGCGAATTCACAGCCCATAAACATTAATTTGGTTCCTGGATGAGTGTACATGTACGAAAAAAGCAATCGGTAGTTAGCGAACTTTTGCCACTCATCTCCAGGCATGCGGTCTAGTAGCGACCCTTTTCCATGTACTACTTCGTCATGAGACAGGGGTAACATAAAATTTTCTGAGAACCCATAAACCAAACTGAAGGTAATATCATTTTGATGGAACTGTCGGTAAATAGGATCTTTTTTAAAATACTCCAGGCTATCGTGCATCCAACCCATCATCCATTTCATCCCAAATCCCAACCCCCCTGTATCAACTGGTCGGGAGACCCCCGGCCATGCAGTAGATTCCTCGGCAATAGTTTGAATACCCTCGAATGAACCATAGGCTTCCGAGTTCATCTCTTGTAGTAAGGAAACGGCCTCGTTGTTTTCCCTTCCTCCATGTTCATTGGGGATCCACTCTCCTTCTTTCCGCGAATAGTCAAGATACAGCATTGACGCTACTGCATCCACACGCAATCCATCAGCATGAAAATAGTCTAACCAGAAAACTGCATTGCTGATCAGAAATGCCCGCACCTCATTGCGACCATAGTTATAAATATAACTTTTCCAGTCAGGGTGATACCCCTTCCTGGGGTCTGCATGTTCATATAAATGTGAACCATCAAATTCTGCCAGGCCGTGGGCATCATTGGGGAAGTGTGACGGAACCCAATCCAGGATCACTCCAATATCCGCCTGGTGAAAACTATCGACCAGATGCATGAATTCTTGAGGTGTCCCAAATCTTGCACTGGGGGCAAAATATCCTGTAATCTGATATCCCCATGAACCAAAGAATGGATGTTCCATAACCGGCATTAGCTCTACATGAGTGAATCCCATGTCCTGAACATAGGATACAAGTTCCTTGGCCAGTTCCAAATAACTTAAGCTATGACCCGTGTCCTCATGTCTTTTCCATGAACCTAAATGGACCTCGTAAACCGCCATTGGAGATTTCAGATTGTTCTTTTTTGATCGCTCCTTCAACCATTTCTTGTCCTTCCATTTATAATCCAGGTCCCATACTACTGAGGCGGTTTTCGGGGGTACCTCCCAAAGTAAGGCGAAGGGGTCCCCTTTTTCCAACCTTGCGCCACCGATTCTGCTCTTTATCTCATACTTATAGGTATCACCCTTCTTGACGCCGGGAATAAATCCTTCCCAGATACCTGATTCGTCCCACCTGGGCTGCAGCTGATAATGCTCTGCCTTCCAATCATTAAATGAGCCCATTACTCCAACTTTTGAAGCATTGGGTGCCCAAACTGCAAAATACGTTCCCTTTTTTCCATCAACCTGAAGCAAATGAGACCCCAGTTTATGGTACAGCCTATAGTGTTTCCCGGAACGGAACAGGTCAATGTCAAAATCCGTAAACAAACTGTGGCTTTTCACCTGGGGCTTTTTGTGCTTTTTACTCATAGGTCGGGGAAATATTGGTAATTGATCATAACCATAAGATAGTAATAATAAGGCAATCAGATCAGATTGATAGCAAACCGATGAAAGGTCTACTAACCTGGTGTGACAATTTCAGCTACAAATTTCATTGAAATAGAGTTGACACAGTGACGAACGTTCTTATCAGTTAGAAATTCACCTTCAAAAACATGCCCCAGGTGCCCTCCACAATAGGCACATACAATTTCAGTGCGTCGGCCATCGGCATCGGACAATCTCTTCACAGCCCCGGGAATCTCATCGTCAAAGCTGGGCCAACCACACTGTGAATTAAATTTATGTTTGGAATAATATAGAGGTGCATCACATTTTTTACAGAGGTAAGTACCTTCATTCTCGTGATCGTTGTATTTCCCTGAAAAAGGGGCTTCAGTCCCTTTATGGTCCAGAACCCTGATTTCCTCAGGAGTAAGATGATTCAATTTCATGTATCAATCGTTTTAATAACAAACGTTAATATCTCTAAATATATTTGTTCCAGAAAAGTACCTAAACATTGGAGTGTAAGGAAATTTTGCTTTTTCTGGTACTTAAATAATGGTCCATTTCCTCCAAACTCATAGCATTAAAGGTCATCACTTTGGTTAAACCTGACTTTCTTGCTACGCAAACGCCATAATAGACATCTTCCAGTGTATCCATTTCATGTGCATCCGGATTGATACTTATCTTTACGCCTTTCTCAACCGCATAATGAACCCATCTCCAATCCAGGTCCAGGCGCCATGGGTTAGCATTTAATTCTATTACCACTCCACGGTGGGCACAAGCATCAATAACCTTTTGATGATCGATGGGATACCCTTCCCGTTTTAGTAACAGACGGCCGGTAGGATGCCCCAAAATAGTTGTATTGGGATTCTTGACAGCTCTTAGCAGCCTTTCTGTGGCCTTATCAACGTCCATATTCAAATTAAAATGCACCGAGGCTACCACAAAGTCAAAGGTATGAAGTATAGGTTCAGAATAATCCAAACTACCATCACTTAGTATATCGGATTCAATTCCTTTGAATATTTTAAAAGGTGTCAATTCCTGATTAAGTCTATCTATCTCCCGGTGCTGTTCCAATACTTTTTCTTCATTCAACCCATTGGCGTACACCGCAGTTTGACTATGATCACTTATACCCAAATACTCATAGCCTAGATCTTTACATGCCCTGGCCATATCTTCCAAACTGTGCTTTCCGTCACTATAAGTGGAATGATTATGCAAAATTCCTTTAAGGTCTTCCGTTACAAGTATGTCTTCCATCTTGTGCCCGGACAGGAATTCATTCTCATACAAGCCTTCCCTAAGTTCGGGTATTATCACCGGCCATCCTATTTCACTATAGGCGGTTGATTCATCACTATGCGATTGCTCCAGCACCTCTCTAAGAGACTTACCTTGCTCATTTGTAAGTGCCAAATGCTCCATATTTCCAGTGTAATAGATGAGCTTGGCACCAAACTCCGACAGGTTACAAAACCGAACATCCAATAACTCAGAATTATCCCTGAATTCGCCCCGCCATCTTAACGGTCCGGACAATTGGAGATTCTTATCCAGGCCCTGCATGCTGTCTAAAAAATCCTCGGCTTCACCAATACGGTCACTGGCCCAGACATAGTCCAGGCTCTCGACCACTTCAACTTTTCTTCGGAATGATCCGGCTCGAGACCACCGGGCATCTGGAAATTGTAATTTTATTTGCTGCTCCAGGCTTAATCCCAGGTGATCCGCATCCTTATAATGTATCAGGTGCTTATTGGATAAATAAAAGCTAATGATTTGCTGGATCCTATCTTGCGTCTTTTTCCCAAATCCTGACAATTCAGCCAATTCCCCTCGCGTGGCGGCAGACAGTAGTTCTTCAGCCGTCTCCACCCCTAGCTGGTCCCAGACAGTCTTAATCTTCCTGGCGCCAACTCCCTTGACCTTTAACAATTCCAGGATTCCCTTTGGCGTTTGTTTCAATAAGTTATCCAAGGTACTACTGACGCCAGTCTGACTTATCTCCCGAATAGTGGCAGCAATGCTCTTACCTACTCCAGGTAACTCAGCTAACTGCTTTTCACCAAGTCCAATAAGCTCTTGAGCATTCCTTTCCAGGTTGTAAACAGCAGTTTGGTAGCTACGTACCTTAAACTGATTTTCACCGTATAACTCCAAAAGAGAGGCTGTCAACTTAAGAATTTGAATAATTTCCTTGTTGTCCAAAATGTGATAATTGTTTGATGCTTATTTTAACCAGGATTAAATACAGTAAAGATAATAAAAACATAGTATCCGAAAATTTTGTAATTTAGAAAGCCATGGTTTTAAGTAACTTAAAATAATCGATTCCTATGAACTACTGGCTGGTTAAATCAGAACCAACTGAATACTCTTATGACGACTTGGTGAAAGATGGAAGTACCTACTGGGATGGCGTCCGAAATTACACAGCTCGCAACAATTTGAAGAGCATGAAAGTTGGCGATAAGGTGCTGTTCTACCATAGTGTTAATGAAAAATCTGTGGTTGGTATCAGTAAGGTAGTAAAGGAATATTATCAAGATCCAACTACCGATGACCAACGGTGGGTGGTAGTAGACCTTGCTCCTGTAAGCAAGTTAAAAAACCCTGTTACCCTCAGTGAAATCAAAGCCGACTCAGGTTTGGCGGATATTGCCTTGGTTCGTCAAAGCAGACTTTCGGTGATGTCATTAGAAAAAACAGCGTTCAATCGTATTGTAGAAATGAGTAAATAATACCTACTAATGGGTATAAAATACCTATTCATTTATTGTGGCCTGACTTTATACAGCTGTTCGCTCCTAGGGCAGGTAAATCAACCCCTGCGGCTAGAGGTGGAGCTTGAGAGGGAAGATAATCACTACACGGTTATGTCCATGAAGGAAAAGGGTATTGTACTTTTCCGTGAACTGGATTACATACCAGAAACCAGAAAAAAAGCATGGGAGGTGGTAAGGCTGGATACACTTTTACAAAATGTACTTACTAAAATCTATTATCTTGAGTACCAGACTGAATTGCTTGGTTATGAGTACCGGGCAAACCATTTATATCTTCTTTTCAGAATGGGCCAGTACCAGAAAGATGACCTTAAGATCATCAAGATCAACATGGACACGGGTGAGGACGTTCATTTTGATATAAAACAGATCGTCCCGATAACTCTCACAGAATTTACCATCATCGGGAACGCCGCACTCCTTGGCGGATACGTTAATTACCGTCCAGCTTTGATACATTACAGCTTTGACGCGCAAAAAATAAAGGTACTTCCCGGGATATATCGAAACCACAGTGAGCTTATTGAACTAAATATTGACGAAGAAACCAACACTTTTGCAGTGTTGATGACAGAGAGGACACGTGAGAAATTATCTACCATTTCAATAAAACGATTCAATGCAAATGGCGATCTAATACAAAACACCCTGTTGGAGCCCCTGCCTAATTCCAGTATCCTGTATGGTCGATTTACCAGCCTTACTAACAAACATCAGTTTGTCGTAGGAACTTACTCACATAAGCGAAGTAGATATTCGCGTGGTATTTACATTGCTCACCTTGATCCAAATTCAGAAGAAAAACCAAAGATTACCTATTTTAACTATGGAGACCTAAAGAACTTTTTTAATTATATGAAGGCAAAAAGGGCTACCCGAGTTAAGGAAAGGGTAGAACGACGAAAGGTTCAGGGCAAAAAAGTAAGGTTGAACTACCGATTCATGGTACACGACATAATCAAAGAAAACGGAAATTTCCTGATGATTGGGGAAGCTTTCTACCCCAAATATGGGAATGCTGGATACTACGGAAGCTATACTTATTTCCCTGGTTATCAGGCCTTCGAAGGATATAAGTATACTCATGCAATAATTATTGCCTTTGATTCTGATGGCAAACTGATTTATGACAACAGTTTTGAAATCAATGATGTATTAAGTTTTCAACTGGATCAATTGGTCAGTATCAATGTTCAGGAGGGTAAAATAATCCTATTATACACTTACGAAAATATTATAAGGTCTAAAATTATTCAGGGTGATGAGGTATTAGAGGGAAAAGCATTTAATGAGATCGAGTTAGCTTTTGAAGATGATATTGTGGGCAATAAAAATTCTGAAATGGGCGGGCTAAAGAAATGGTACAATGACTACTTTTTTGCATACGGAGTTCAAAAGATCAAAAACCTGAGAGGGAGTGTGGTTGTAACCCGTGAAGTATTCTACATAAATAAGATCGTCTATTCATTTGATTCAGATAACCCAGAAACTTCTGTGGAGGGCCATTAACTTATTTTTAAAGACTCTTAAAGAGTTTGTTAAGCATCTTTTTTTCTATATTTGCCACACCCGTTATGCAGAAGAGATTAATACTTGACGGCCCCCTTCTAGATATCACCATAAGCCGGCTTTGTCAACAGCTGATTGAAAATCATCAGGATTTTAGTAATACGGTTATATTAGGATTGCAACCACGTGGTGTTTTTTTGGCAGAAAGAATACGACAGAAACTGAAACACTTGCTTAGTAAGCCGGTACCCATGGGATTTCTGGACATCACCTTCTATAGGGATGATTTCCGCAGACGGGATGTGCCGCTGGAAGCCAATACTACATCGGTTCCATTCATTATTGAAAATAAAAAAGTGGTACTGGTGGATGACGTATTATATACCGGACGAAGTGTGAGGGCCGCCATGGATGCCATGATAGCATTTGGAAGACCAAGTAAGGTAGAGTTGCTGGTTCTGGTCAACAGGAGGTATAGCCGGGATCTGCCAATACAACCAGACTATATAGGAAAAAACGTTAATACCATGCCTTCACAAAGGGTTTTAGTAGAATGGAAAGTCCAGGGGGCTAAAAAAGATAATATTTGGTTAGTAAACAACTGAATCAATGTCGCAACTGAGCGTTCGTCACTTATTAGGAATCAAACACCTTTCCCATGAGGATCTTCATTTAATTTTTCAAACTGCTGATAATTTCAAAGAGGTAATTAATAGACCCATCAAAAAAGTCCCTTCTCTGAGGGATATCACCATTGCAAACGTCTTTTTCGAAAACTCTACACGGACAAAACTATCTTTCGAATTGGCTGAAAAAAGACTTTCTGCGGATGTAGTCAACTTCTCCTCTACCGAGAGTTCAGTGAAGAAAGGTGAAACTCTACTGGACACGGTAAATAATATTCTAGCCATGAAGGTAGACATGGTGGTGATCAGGCACAGCAGTGCTGGCGCGCCTCATTTTCTTTCCAAGCACATTGACGCTAATATTATCAACGCCGGAGACGGTACGCATGAGCATCCAACGCAGGCTTTATTGGATGCATTTTCCATAAGGGAAAGATTGGGAAGTGTAGAAGGAAAGAAAGTTGTGATCGTTGGGGACATTCTGCATAGCCGGGTGGCATTGTCCAATATTTTCGCTCTTCAAAAATTGGGAGCCGAAGTAATGGTCTGTGGGCCAAATACCTTACTGCCAAAGTATATAAGCCAGCTTGGAGTGCATGTGGAATTGGATTTAGATAAGGCTTTGGCATGGTGCGACGTGGCTAACATCCTGAGGATCCAACTAGAAAGACAGCAGATTAAATATTTCCCATCTCTTCGGGAATACTCACTCTACTATGGAGTAAATCGTAAACGCCTGGATGTACTTCCGAAGCCCATTACAATTATGCATCCCGGACCTATCAATCGCGGCGTTGAACTACATAGCGATGTCGCTGACTCTGAGCACTCAATTATTTTGGGACAGGTGGAAAACGGCGTGGCAATTCGTATGGCAGTATTGTACCTTCTTGCCGGAGGCGGAGTTGAACAATAAGCGGTTCATTCCTTTTTAATTCAGCAGTAGTCTTGGTAATTTTGCGATACAATTTAAACAGGTCATGTACTACAATTCAATAATTGATACCATTGGCAATACTCCTCTAGTACGCCTTAACAAGATTACAGAAGGTATAAAAGGGACGGTACTGGTGAAATTAGAATATTTCAATCCCGGCAATTCCATGAAAGATCGCATAGCACTTAGTATGATTGAGGATGCCGAAGCCAGTGGTATTCTGAAGCCAGGAGGGACTATCATTGAGGGCACATCTGGTAATACAGGTATGGGGTTGGCTTTGGTAGCTATAGCCAAAGGCTATAAATGTGTGTTTACCTTATCCGACAAACAGTCTCAGGAGAAAATCGATATTCTGAGGGCAGTGGGCGCAGAAGTAATTGTTTGCCCTACAAATGTACCCCCCGATGATCCTCGCTCCTACTATTCAGTGGCAAAGAAAATAAACCTAGAAACCCCCAATTCCTTTTACCCCAATCAATATGACAACATAATTAACACCAAGGCACACTATGAAACAACCGGTCCTGAGATCTGGGAGCAAACTGAAGGCAGGGTCACACACCTGGCCGCAGGAGTTGGTACCGGAGGATCTATCTGTGGTACCGCAAAATACTTAAAGGAACAGAATTCAAAAGTTTTATCGGTAGGCATCGACACCTATGGGTCTGTGTTTAAAAAATATAAGGAGACTGGTGAATTTGATGAGAAAGAAATTTATCCTTATTTAACAGAGGGAATTGGTGAGGATATCCTGCCCAAAAATGTTGATTTCGACTTAATCGACACTTTTATCAAAGTTACGGATAAGGACGGTGCCATCATGACCAGGCGGTTAGCTCGTGAGGAGGGCCTTTTTATTGGTTGGTCCTGTGGCTCAGCAGTATTCGGTGCGCTGGAATATGCCCGGTCTAATCTAGCGGAAGATGATACTATGGTTATTATACTCCCAGATCATGGGACCCGTTATTTGGGTAAGATCTACAACGACAATTGGATGAAAGATCACGGGTATATTGAGAGCATAGATTTCGCCAACGCCAGGGATATCGTTCAGAACAGGTCAACAAATGGCAGTTTAATGACAGTTGAGGCTCACCAGAGTGTTGATGAAGCCATTCGAATGTTGCATTCAGGAAGCATCTCACAACTGCCGGTGACCAGGGATGAAGAATTTGTAGGAAGCCTGACCGATTCAAAAATCTTAAGGCAGCTGATAGAAAATCCAGCGTTGAAAGACCTTCCTGTTACCCAGGTCATGGATCCTCCATTTCAATTCGTAGCCATGGACAATACTTTGGATGTTTTAAGTTCCCTTATTAACAAAGACAACAAGGCATTATTGGTGAGGGATGAACAAAACCGGGTACATATTATAACTCAACATGACTTGTTGATGGCCATGACCAAGTAAAACTTTCCGAACACAACTTTTTTCTTCTAATTTCCTGCTTGTGGTTGTAGCTTTGGGTATAATTTATCTAATTTCGCTGGCAGCAAATACCCCCCAAAGCGGATGAATCTAAAGAAGTTAGATAAAATATTAGTGGCAAATCGTGGTGAGATCGCCATCAGACTATTAAGGGCTGCATCTGAACTTGCTATCCCTACCGTGGCCATTTATACCTATGAGGACCGCTATTCCCTGCATCGATATAAGGCTGATGAAGCCTATCAGATTGGCGCCAACGATGATCCTTTAAAACCATATCTGGACATTGAAGAAATCATTGGCCTGGCCAAACGTCATAAAGTGGATGCCATCCATCCTGGCTATGGTTTCCTCTCCGAAAATGTAACTTTTGCCAGAAGGTGCGCCGAGGAAGAGATTATTTTTGTGGGGCCGACTGCAGAAGTAATGGATCAACTGGGTGACAAGGTTTCAGCCAAGGAAATAGCCATAAAGGCCGGCATTCCGGTAATTGAAGATAGTAAAATAGACCTGGACTCTGACAAGATCGCAATTGCAGAGGCCAAGCGCATTGGTTACCCTATTATGATCAAGGCGGCATCCGGCGGCGGCGGTAGAGGTATGCGGGTAGTCCTGAATCAAAAGGAGCTCATCAAGGGGTTTCACGAAGCACGCAATGAAGCTTTGAATGCCTTTGACGATGACACCCTATTTCTTGAAAAGTATATTGATTCCCCAAAACATATTGAGGTCCAGATCATGGGAGATAACTATGGCAATCTGGTGCATTTATATGAAAGGGACTGTTCGGTACAACGACGTTTCCAAAAGGTTGTGGAAATTGCACCCTGCCCTACCCTCAAAGACAGCACCAAAGCAAAGATCTATAAATATGCTTTAAAAATCACCGGTTTCGTAAACTACAACAATGTAGGAACTGTGGAATTCCTGGTGGACAAGGATGAGAATATATTTTTCATAGAGGTAAACCCCAGGATTCAGGTTGAGCACACAATTACCGAGGAAGTTACCGGAATTGATATTGTACGGTCACAGATCCTGATTGCCAAAGGCTATGCCTTGGATGACCCACGCATTTATATCAACAGTCAGGAGGACATTAAGTGTAATGGTTATGCCATACAATGCCGGATCACCACTGAAGATCCAATGAATAATTTCCAACCCGACTATGGGACTATTATCGCCTACAGAAATGCTGGAGGATTCGGCATCCGTCTGGACGAAGGAAGCAGCTATCCCGGTGTGAGAATTTCACCTTTTTTTGATTCCATGCTGGTAAAAGTATCTGCCTGGGGCCGCACTTTGAAAGGCGCATCATATCGACTACATAGGACTCTGCGAGAATTCAGGATCAGGGGTGTAAAAACCAATATTGGTTTTTTAGAAAATGTAATCTCACACCGGACTTTTTACAGGGGCGAAGCTACGGTTAAATTTATCGACAAACATCCTGAGCTCTTCAAAATTCCCAGAAAGCTGGACAGAGGTACCAAAACACTACGATACCTGGCTGATGTAATTGTTAATGGTAATCCTGATGTAAAACACCTGGATGCTGAGCGGGAATTCCGCACTCCCAAAGTGCCCTCATTTGACCGCTATGGGAACTACCCTAAAGGCAACAGGGACCGGCTGAAGGAACTTGGCAGGGAAGGGTTTGTAAAATGGCTCAAAGACTCAAACCCCGTTCAGTATACGGATACCACTTTCAGGGACGCACACCAGTCATTGTTGGCAACCCGGGTACGGACTGTCGATATGCTTAATGTAGCAGAAGGGTTCGCAAAAAATCACCCGCAGATATTTTCTATGGAAGTATGGGGTGGAGCTACTTTTGACGTGTGTATGCGCTTCCTGCACGAGAGTCCGTGGAAACGACTGCAGCTATTCCGACAGGCAATGCCGAACCTGTTATTACAAATGCTGCTGAGGGGCTCCAATGCAGTGGGTTATAAAGCCTACCCCGACAATTTGATAGAAAAATTTATTGAAAAGAGCGCTGAATCCGGAATCGATATATTCAGGATTTTTGATTCCCTTAATTGGGTTGAGGCTATGAAAGTGAGTATACGAGCGGTTCGGGAGCGCACGGAGGCATTGGCCGAGGCTTGTATTTGCTATTCAGGGGATTTGACCAGCCCGGAGAACAAGAAGTATACCCTTCAATATTACCTGGATATGGCCCGGCAGTTGGAAGATGAAGGGATCCACATCCTGGCAATAAAGGATATGGCAGGATTGCTAAAACCTATGGCAGCAGAGTTATTGATCACCGAGCTAAAAAAAGCCACGGACCTTCCAATTCACCTACACACCCATGATACCTCCTCCATACAAGCAGCTACTTACTTAAAAGCAATTGAAGCAGGAGTGGACATAGTGGATCTGGCGCTCAGCTCTATGTCTGGATTGACCTCTCAACCGAATTTTAATTCAATGGTGGCTTCCCTGGAAAATCATCCACGGGCACAGTCTATGGACATTACAAAATTGAATGAATATGCCAACTACTGGGAAGACGTAAGGGAATTTTATTATCCTTTTGAATCAGGCTTAAAGGCAGGCACTGCCCAGGTATATGAGCATGAAATTCCTGGAGGGCAATATTCTAATCTAAGACCTCAGGCTGTTGCTTTAGGTTTGGAGGAACAGTTTGAACAAATCAAAAAGAACTACCGCACCGTAAATCAGTTATTCGGCGACATAATTAAAGTGACACCTTCATCCAAAGTTGTGGGTGACATGGCACTTTTTATGACTTCCAACCATCTGACTGTTGATGACATTATGAATCCGGACCGCGGGCTCTCATTCCCTGACTCTGTTATTGGGTTCTTTAAAGGAAACTTGGGACAGCCTTATGGCGGGTTTCCCAAAGAGCTGCAAAAGATAATTTTAAAGGGAGAAAAGGCCATAACCGACAGGCCCAACCTGCATCTGGAGCCGGTTGATTTTCATTTAGGATTTGAACGGTTTCAGCAGAAATTCTCTGAACACACAGATTTTTTAGACTATTTAAGCCACCAGCTTTACCCCAGGGTTTTTGAAGACTATTTTGCCTATAAACAAGTATACGGCGAGGTTTGGTATCTCCCTACTTTGGGATTTTTCTACGGTCTTAAACAAGATGAAGAAACCCTGGTACAAATCGACAATGGAAAATCCATTATCATTAAGATGTTGTTTGTTTCTGAGCCCGACATCGACGGCATGCGGACAGTATCATTTGAGCTGAATGGGCAAACGCGTCGAATTAAGGTCCGGGACCACAGCTTTAAAGCTACCCGGGAGGTCCACCGAAAAGCCGTGGAAGATTACGAAATAGGCGCTCCCTTACAAGGTCGTATTGCTAAGGTTCATGTAAGCGAAGGGGAGGTGGTAAAGGAAAACCAGCTGTTATTCGTAATTGAGGCTATGAAAATGGAAACTTCAGTTACCGCGATGAGTTCTGGAAAAGTAAAGAAGGTGCATCTCGGCACTGGGGTTATTGTGGAACAGGATGATTTGGTAGTAGAACTTGAAAGTGATTGAATGACTGAAGGATTGAAGGATTGAATGTTGGTGCTTCATCGTTGGAATGGTTTTTGGTGCTCTCATGGAATATTGCTTCGCTGATTGTGCAATTTTTCTTACATAGCGCATCTAACCTTAATTTCTATCAGGAAAATAGTCCTTTTGGGGTTATATTTGATGCCTTTTATTAAAATAAGATAACAATGCAACGATTTGTTCTTTTTCTTATCGCCTTAGCAGTATCCGGGAATGTCTATGCCGATGCCGAGCGCCTTCTCAATTACAGCGGGGATAATGACTCACTGAAAACAGCTCCAATCAGCTGGTGGCTACTAGACCCTGAAAGCGATCACGTACCAGGAATCAGCACTGGGATGGCTTATGAATTCCTGAAAGGTCGACCCTCTCAAACCGTGGTGGTAGCTGTCATTGATTCAGGAATAGATATTGATCATGAGGACCTGAAGGAAGTTATATGGACTAATAATGATGAGATTGCAGGAAACGGCATCGATGACGATAACAATGGATATATCGATGATGTACATGGATGGAACTTTTTGGGTGGTGAGGACGGCGCCAATATAGAATTCGACAGCTACGAGCTTACCCGGGAATATGTTAGACTACAGGTAAAATACCAGGAAATGACAGAAGCCCAGCAACAAGCCGATGCTGAGTGGGCATATTTCAATAAGATCCAACGGGAATACAATAATACAGTTGAAAAAATGGAAGGGCAGTTTGCCGGATTTAAAGAATTTTATGACCAATACCAGAAGGCGGAACGACTATTAAAAGCCTATACCGAACTTGAAGAACTCAACAAAGAAAATCTAACTAGTTGGGATTCTCCAGATGATAAAATCACCTTGGCCCGCGACATAGTATTGACCGCTTTGGACAATGGCTTGGATTCTGAGCAGATGGAAAAAGGGTATGAGTATTTCACTACCGCATTAAACTATGGTTACAATCAGGAATTCAACCACAGGTATGTGATTGGCGATAATATCGATGACCCCTATGAGAAAATATATGGCAACAATGACGTAAAAGGAGCCTTTGCATTTCACGGCACCCACGTAGCAGGTATCATTGCTGCCAACCGCATGAACGGCACCGGAGTTGATGGAGTAGCTGACAATGTCAGGATAATGGTTGTTCGCGCGGTGCCCAACGGGGATGAGCGCGATAAAGATGTAGCCAACGCCATTCTCTATGCGGTAGACAATGGAGCTCAAATAATTAATATGAGTTTTGGCAAACGCTTTAGTCCTGACAAAGAGGTTGTCGACAAAGCCGTTAGATACGCAGAATCCAAGGGCGTACTACTCATCCACGCAGCTGGCAACAGTGGGCATGACACTCAGGAAATTATGCACTATCCATCGAAAGTAATTGCAGCCACCGGTATCAATGTTAACAATTGGCTGGAAGTTGGTGCAGTCAGTTGGAAAGGCCAGGACGAACTGGTGGCTACATTCTCCAACTTTGGAAAAACATCGGTGGACATATTCGCACCGGGGGTAGACATCAAATCCACCGCTCCGGATCAGGATTACCAAACAGCCAGCGGTACTTCCATGGCCGCTCCAGTTACTGCCGGTGTGGCAGCGTTGCTCATGTCCTATTTCCCAGGCTTAAGCGCCCAGGAGATAAAGAACATCATCCTAAAATCAGCGGTAAGCTATCGTTCACAAAAAGTAAATGTCCCCGGCAAAGAAAAGCAGGAAAAATTCGGGAATTTAAGTCAAACCGGCGGAGTGATTAATGCCTATCGTGCTGTTAAATTGGCACAAAAGAGCAGGCCGAAGGGAAAAAAGTTAATCTTTGATTAATTTTTTTCAGTGTTGAGTGCTGAGATTTGAGTTCTAAGACCAGGTCTATGTTTTTCAGGTGTCTGCGCCGCAAAATCCACAACTCATAACCCATAATTCATCACTTATCTCTAAAGTATGTACTCACTCAAATCCTTGGTCTTAACCAACCTCTCCAGACGTTCCGTAACCAGTTCTTTGGTAATCACCACCTGAGCATTGGGCTCAAGCACGTCTGGCATATCAAATAGCAGATCGTTAAGGAGGTGGCTCATAACGGTATGCAGCCTGCGAGCCCCGATATTTTCCACGTCACCGTTGACCTTAAAAGCAATCTCCGCAATTTCGTGCAATGCTCCTTCTTGAAAACTGAGTGAAACATTTTCGGCGTTGAACAACGCTTCGTACTGTTTGGTCAAAGCATTCTTGGGTTCCTTGAGTATATGATAAAAATCATCCTTAGTCAGGTTTTCCAGCTCCACCCTGATAGGAAATCTTCCCTGCAATTCCGGGATTAGATCGCTGGGCTTGGATACATGAAACGCACCGGCTGCTATAAACAGTATATGATCAGTCTTTATCACTCCATGCTTGGTAGTTACCGATGTTCCTTCAACCACTGGCAGCAAATCACGTTGCACGCCTTCCCGGCTTACATCAGGCCCGGAGTGCTTTCCTGAACCTCCGGCGATCTTATCGATTTCATCAATAAAAATGATCCCGGTATTTTCAGCCTTGCGAATGGCCTCATCTTTGACCTCATCCATATCAATAAGTTTAGCCGCCTCCTCTTCCAACAATAACCTCTTGGCTTCTTCGATGGTGACCTTTCGCTTTTTATTCTTTTTGGGCATCATGTTACCAATCATTTCCTGAAGGTTAATCATGGAAGATTCATCCATCATACCACCGCCAATCATGCCCACTCCGGTGTTCGCGGCTTTTCTAATATTGATCTCGATTTTGCGATGGTCTAATTCACCACTGCGGATCTTTTCCCGAAAGCGCTCACGGGTGCGCTCATTCAATTCAACGTCGTTTTGAGGTGCCTGATGATCAGTGATCTCCTCACTCAGTCTGGGCACCGCGGGACCTGATTTGATGGGTGGAATTAGTGCATCTAATATAATATCCTCTACGGACAATGCTGCTTTCTCCTTTACCTCTTCCTGTTTACGGGTTTTAACCAAATTTACCGATTGCTCGACCAGGTCACGTACCATGCTTTCCACATCACGGCCCACATATCCTATTTCTGTAAACTTCGATGCCTCTACCTTCGAAAACGGAGCATCAGCAAGGTTTGCCAACCGACGTGCTATCTCGGTTTTCCCAACACCTGTGGCCCCAATCATTAGGATGTTATTTGGTATTATCTCATTCTTCATTTCAGAAGTAACACTCATTCGACGCCACCTATTTCGCAGGGCAATAGCTACATTGCGTTTGGCGTCTTTCTGTCCGATGATGTATTTGTCCAACTCCCTAACAATCTCTCGTGGAGTCAGGTACTGCTTTTCATTCAACATGATTTATTTCTTGGTTATAAAACTATTCAAATCAACTACCAAAGTAAAGTAATCGTATCCACCTCCAGTATGGTAAATACTGTGTGCATAAGCCAGCTCAAATTTTCTTATTCGCATCAGGAAACCAAATGAGAGTCCGGCTCCTCCGCTGGTTTCCACTAATCTCAATTCCTGTCGTACCAGATGATTGTATCCCAGCCGTAAATTAAAATTCCGATGGACCAATACTTCTGTGCCAATGGCTATATGCCTCATTATGCCGTCAAAGGTACCTACTTCCGTTGGCGTGCCCTCCCCTGTTCCGGTGGGGTCAAACAGTTTTTCATTCACCAGTCCAAAATTATAACCTGTCAGACTTAAACGAAAGGGCATGTGTTTGGGTTTAAAAGTTATTCCCAATTGCACATCAAACGGCAATTCCGACTCACTGGTTGCTGTAAAATCTGACAACATTACCCCCACATTCCTAAACGTTAGTCCCACAGTTAAGTCTTGTTCAGGGTGTCTGAAGATCCCGCCTATATCCAGTAGCAACGCACTGGCGTTATAACCAGCCAGCCCGGAAAACATAATCTTCAAGTCAACGCCCAACTGTATGGGCCCAATCGGCCTGGCGTACGCAAGCATCAGTGCAACTTCAGAACCGCTAAAACTCCCTGTAGGAGCCCCCGACGCATCAAACCCCTGGAAGTCACCATAGTTTAAATACTGAACACCAACGCCCCATATTCCAGGTGTCTCAAAGGCATGAACATAGGTAAAAGTACCATAACTCATATCTGCCACCAAAGACTGATATGTCAACCCGGCATGGCGGTCTACCAAACTATCCAATAATGCCGGGTTTGACAAAAACATTTGCCCATCCTGGTCCCAGTTACTAACATTAACACCTCCTAGTGATGCGGACCTGGCAGTTGAAGGTAAGTTTAGAAACTGAAAGGACTTTCGGCCGCCCATCTGTGCATCCATTTGATGCGAGCTGAAGAACATCCACATCCAAATGCAAAGCTTTAACCAACCTTTCAAGCTACCAGCATCCAACGCCATATTTATGACTATTTCTCCGCTTCAAGGGGCAATATAAAGTTGACAGGATTTTCTACCTTTTCTTTCAATAAAGCAATATCTATTACCTCTTGCGCCGTTTCCACCAGATGCAATTTAAGACCCTTTAGGTATACTTCACTTATCTCATCAAGGTCTTTTTTATTTCTGTTACTAAGAATGATTTCCTTTATGCCAGCTCTCTTTGCAGCCAGAATCTTCTCCTTTACTCCCCCAACCGGGAGTACTTTCCCTCGTAAGGTAATTTCTCCGGTCATGGCAATTTTATCCTTTACTTTTCGCTGGGTAAAAATAGAAGCCAGGGAGGTCACCATAGTAATACCTGCTGAAGGGCCGTCTTTGGGTACGGCGCCGGCTGGGACATGAATATGTAAATCATATTTGTCAAAAACCCTGTAATCTATACCCAACTGCTCAGCCTGAGCTTTCAAATACGACAACGCAGCCACTGCAGATTCCTTCATCACATCTCCCAGTTGACCCGATATGGTTAATTTCCCTTTTCCCCGGCTTACACTGGACTCAATAAACAGTATCTCTCCACCTGACTGCGTCCAGGCCAATCCGGTAACAACCCCGGGGATTTCATTTCCCTGGTACAGTTCCCTGTCAAAAGGAGGAGGGCCCAGAAGCTCCTCAACCTGGTCCGGTCCGATGCGATTCAGGTGTTCTTCTTCCATTGCTACTGACTTGGCAATTTTCCGGGCCACTGTTCCTATTTCTCTTTCCAGGTTTCGTACCCCAGACTCCCGGGTATACTTCTCCACGATCTTTACCAATGCTGCCTTATTTAAGGAAAAATCTCTTGATTTCAGTCCATTTTCTTTTTTCTGCTTTGGCACCAGATGTTTCTGTGCAATTTTTACCTTTTCGTCCAGTGTATACCCGCTGATCTCAATAACCTCCATACGGTCTCTCAATGCAGGATGAACGGTATCAAGAGAATTAGCGGTGGCAACAAACAGCACCTTACTCAAATCATAGGGAACTTCCAGGTAATTGTCAGTGAAAGTGCTGTTTTGCTCCGGATCCAACACTTCTAATAAGGCTGATGATGGATCGCCTCGGAAATCAGCCCTCACTTTGTCGATCTCATCAAGAATGAAAACCGGATTGGATGATTTAACCTTCTTAATATTCTGAATAATCTTGCCAGGCATTGCACCCACATAGGTTTTACGGTGCCCCCTGATCTCAGCTTCATCGTGAACTCCACCCAATGACATGCGGACATATTTACGATTTAAAGCTTCCGCTATACTTTTACCAAGTGAGGTTTTCCCAACCCCGGGAGGTCCGTACAGGCATAAAATTGGCCCCTTCATATCCTTCTTCAGCTTTAATACTGCCAGGTATTCAATGATGCGGTCTTTTACTTTGTCCAGCCCGTAGTGGTCACGGTCTAATATCTTTCTGGCCTTACTAAGGTCAAAATTGTCAGTAGTAGAATCGTTCCATGGTAAGTCAACGAACAACTCCACATATCCAAATGCTACCGGATACTCAGCTGAAGCAGGATTTAAACGGAGGATCTTATCCAACTCCTTATTAAAGTGGGCATGAATTTCCGGTGGCCAGATCTTTTTGTCCCCACTGGCCCTCAATTCTTCCACTTCCTGGTCCGGACCTTCATGACCCAATTCATCCTGGAGTACTTTGATTTGTTGACGAAGATAAAAATCCCGTTGTTGTTGATCAATATCTGAATGTACCTTGTTTTGGATTTCTCTTTTCAGTTCCAACATCTGGATATCATTAAGCATATGCTCTAGCAGCAAGGTTGCCCGCTCCATCCCATCATTAATTTCCAATAATTGCTGTTTATCCGCTACTTCTGCATTGATATTCGAGGAGAGAAAATGAGTCAGAAACGTGTGACTTTCGATATTGTCCAGTGCCACCTGTGCTTCAGGTGGTATTTCCGGATTAAGTTTAAGAATCTTAGAAGCGGCATCCTTTAAAGACTGTACTACCGCCTTGGTTTCCTTTCGATGTTTAACCAGAAACTTCTCCTGAACATACTCAACGACAGCAGTGAAATACGGCTGTATTTTTGCAAAAGACTTAATTTTAAATCGATTTTTTCCCTGAATTATTATGGTGGTATTTCCATCCGGCAAAACGATCATCTTTATGATCTTTGCCACTGTTCCAATCTGATAAATATCGTCGATTTCAGGCTCTTCTACTTTATTGTTTTTTTGAGCGACCACCCCTATAATCCGGTCCCCACGATAAGCCTTCTTTACCAACTGAATGGATTTTTGCCTCCCTACAGTAATTGGTAAGACTACTCCCGGAAATAATACAGTGTTCCTTATCGGTAAAACTGGTAATGTGCTGGGAAAGTTTGATAAAGGCACTTCGTCCTCTCTATCAGCGTCAATGATGTGTATGAGTCCATCACCATCATCATCCAACTCACCAAATACAAGATTATTTAAAAATTGATCGGTATTATTCATATAACCTTTCTATGTGCCATTTTGGCATAATGTTCTTAATATGTTCTTCGTTAATACTGCAGTATCTATTTTGCAAGAGCTATGCCAAAATATAATTATATATTCTCATTATATTGGTACCTTGGGTAGAAGGTTGGCGTTATACATGGTGTCCAGATTGTTTCTCTTCTCGTTTCTTATACTGTTCTTTTTGGCATCTAATTATGTGGTCGGACAAAAGCCTGAGAAGAAGAAATTTTTCAATAAATCCAAGTCTTTACAAAAAAAAGAGGCCGAAAACATCTCCATTGGTCATTTTCCTAATTTAAATAAAATAAAATACTACTATAACAAACGTGAGTGGGCGCAGATCCAAAAGTATGAAAGCAAGCAACAATGGGAAGAGCTTTACAAGGTATTAATACCCTATGTTCGGAATTTTGGAATTGAGAATTTTTACAAGGATACCTTCCTTCTTTGGAGACTGGCCAAATTGACAGAACTCTACGGTTCCGGCTCAGATGCTATCGCGCTTTATAATCTGGTGCTTAAGCACCACAGGGAGGACATCGACATTGAAAAAGTGGAACTCAACTATGACAGTCTGAACAAGAATAAGATTGATTACTATGTGCCCCTGGATTATTACTACGAGCTGGTAGAATACCGCAAGGCAGTTGACACCTTACAGCCGCCCCGGGGTGTTTTGTTAAACATGGGGAATACCGTAAACTCAGATAAAGCAGATTACGGCCCTACATTAAATTTAAACAACAACCTACTCATCTTTACTTCCAAAAGAAACGAAAAAGTAGTTGCTGCTAAAAAAACCCAAAACGAGGACCTGTTTATCAGCCGGGGATCAGATGGTTTCTGGTCCAAAGCTGAAGCCTTAGAAGCGATAAATACTGAATTTAATGAAGGATCAGCCTGTATTGCTTCTGATGGCACCACTTTATATTTTGCCAGATGCCATGCACCTGGTTCAATGGGAAGCTGTGACTTATTCGTAGCTGAAATCAAAGAGGACAGTACCTGGGGTAATGTCAGAAATCTGGGAGTTAACGTCAACAGCGTTTCATGGGACTCTCATCCTACCTTATCGCACACTGAGGACACCCTATATTTTGCTTCAGACCGAATTGGAGGATTTGGCCTGTCAGACATTTACTATACCTACAAGGATAAAAACGGAGCCTGGACTCCGGCACAAAATATCGGACCACTGATCAATACCCGCGGTAACGAAGTCAGCCCTTTCTACCATCCCAGACATCTGGTTTTATATTTTTCCAGTAATGGTCACTTATTGAATTTCGGATCGTTCGATATTTATAAGTCAGTTTGGTCAGGCAATCAATGGCAGGAACCAAAGAATGTGGGACCATTGGTAAACGGCACTGGCAATGAATTCTATTTTACCATTGACCCAGAATCCAAAAATCTGTACTACGCGTCGTCCACTACTAAGAACATTGAAAACCTGGATTTGTTTTCATTTCCCTTACCCATGGGGGGCCAGCCGGAAGCTACCACCAGCTTTTCAGGCATCCTGTTAGATTCGTTAACCGGCTTACCGCTAAGTGGGATTGTTTCAATCATTGACCTTGATAAAGGTATTGAAGTAGCGCCCAAATTTTTAAGGCCTGATGGCACCTTCCAATTCGATCTGATAAACAATAACAACTACTTATTGATCATACAGGGTGACGATTACTTCCGTATAGAAGAGATTTTCTATCTGGATGGGGATACAGAGATCCATAGGACTGCCCAGCCGTTGGCCAGTAAACTAAAATTTGAGTCGGTGGAATTCGAGAATGGGAAGGCCGATATCCTTCCTGAAATGTATGGCGATCTGGATAAGATCATTGACTTCCTGTTGGACAACCCGGATTTCAAGGTGAACATTGCCGGACATACTGATTCAGATGGCAGCTCCGAATTAAATCTAGTGTTATCACAGCAACGCGCTGCCGCTATCAGGGACTATGTCATCCAATTTGGCAATATAGATGAAAACCGGGTCAGTGCGGTAGGGTATGGTAATACCCGCCCGATTGTTGAAGAGCTGACGGATAAAGACAAAAAACTCAATCGCAGGGTAGAGTTTGAGATATTCCGTGAAGGATCTACGGACTAGTGTAGCGTCAACACTAGTCAAAAATGGCATTCACAATATCATTTCCAATCAGAAATACCATGAGTACCAACAAAAAAGCCATTCCAAACTTTTGAGCTCCTTCTAAAACTTTATCCGATGGTTTTCTTCCCGATATTATTTCATAACCAAGGAACATTACATGGCCGCCATCGAGGGCCGGAATCGGTAAAAAGTTAAGGAAAGCCAACCACATGGACAGCATACCAGTCAAAAACCAGAAGTTTCTCCAGTCCCAGGTACCGCCAAAATATTCAGCAATACCAATAACACTTTTTACAGATTTCCTGCTAACTTCTCCTCTAATAACTTTACCTAATCCCCGGATATTAAGTATGGTAACCTGAAAGGATTCCTTTACCCCAGCGTTTACCGCTTCCATAAATGTGTATTGTATGCGGTGCGTTTCCATTAGGGATTTTGGAAAGAAGCCGATGATCCCCTTATCGTCCACCTGAACATTTAGCATCATGGGCTGACTATCCCGCTCAATTTTTAGTGTAACCTCCTGACCCTTATTTTTCTGTAACACTTCTCGCAATACTTGAAAATAAATTACACTTTGATCATTTACCTCCAGGATCCTATCCCCTGTAAGCAATCCTGCTTTTTTCGCGGCAGATTTCTTGGCAACTTTGCCCACCTCATATGGATACAGCAAGTCGATAAATCCGTGTTCTTTGCCTTCCTCATTGAGTCTTTCAATAAAATCTGCGGGGATTGCAATGTCGATTAACTGTCCTTCACGTTCAACGGTGTAGTAGCTCTCATTACCCAGCATAAGGTCAGCGCTGTATAAATCTTTAAACTTTTGGTAGTCCTGGCCGTTTATTTCAACAATTTTATCCCCGGTTTGAAGACCCAGATCTTTGGCAAGGTCAAAAGCATAGATACCATATTTGTTAACCTCGTCTTTAGTAACATAGGTTTCACCAAAATGGTAGTTCAGAAATATAAAAATGATAATCCCCAGGATCACATTGATAATGATTCCTCCCATCATTACGATCAACCGCTGCCAGGCGGGCTTGGATCTAAATTCCCATGGCTGGGGCTCTTCTTTCATTTTATCGGTATCCAAAGATTCATCGATCATACCGGATATTTTTACAAAGCCACCCAATGGAATAGCTCCTATGGAGTAAATTGTCTCACCATATTTTACTCCAAATATCTTTGGAGGGAAACCAATACTGTATTGCTCTACCCTCATACCATAGAATTTGGCGGCTAATAAGTGACCCAATTCATGTAATCCCACTAAAATTGACAAGCTCAATATTATTTGAGCAATCATGATTATCGTTTCCATCAATTAATTATCTCTTGTGCTTTAATTCTTGTTTCTTTATCAGTCTCCACGTAATCCTGGTAACAGGGAGTTTGTATGTACGGTATTTTTGAAAGACAGGTTTCTAACACATCCGACATTTCAAGAAAACCAATGCGTTCTTGTAAAAATTCCGATACAGCCACTTCGTTAGCGGCATTTAACACACATGGCATGTTTCCTCCCTTGTCCGAAGCTTCAAAAGCCAGTGCTAAATTACGAAATGTTTTAAGATCAGGTTTTTCAAAAGTTAACTGCGCATAATTCGCGAAGTCTAACCGGGGAAATTTAGTTGGTATACGGTTCGGATAAGACAATGCAAATAGTATTGGCAATTTCATGTCTGGTAAACCCATCTGCGCTTTAATTGAGCCATCGGTAAACTGTACCATACTATGAATTATGGACTGGGGATGCACTACCACCTCTATCTGGTCCAACTTCAGATCAAATAACCAGGTAGCCTCAATCACCTCAAGTCCCTTGTTCATTAGTGTTGCGGAATCGATAGTGATCTTTGCCCCCATATCCCAATTGGGGTGCTTTAATGCTTCCAACTTGGTTACAAACTTTAGGAATTCCCGGTTTCGTCCTCTGAATGGCCCCCCGGAAGCGGTAAGTATTATCTTTTCTATTGGGTTGTGCCATTCACCCATCAGACATTGAAATATGGCCGAATGCTCGGAGTCAACAGGATATATGTTCACCCCCTTTTCCTCTGCCAAACCCATAATCAATTGACCCGCAACCACTAATGTCTCTTTATTAGCCAAAGCGATATTCTTCCCGGCTTTGACAGCATTAATTGTAGGCAGTAGTCCGGAATAACCCACTAAAGCCGTTAGCACGATATCAATACTGTCCATAGTAACCACGTCGCCCAATGCATCGTCCGTATATACCTTGATATCCATAGGATCCAGTGCGTCCATTACCTTTTGGTACTGGGACGAGTCTTTGATTACTACCGTATTTGGTTTAAACAGCTTACTCTGTTGTATCAGTAGGTCAGCATTACTTCCCGCGGTCAATACCTCAACTTCAAAATGTTCAGGGTGTGCAGAGATTACCTCCAAAGTCTGAACGCCAATCGAACCTGTAGAACCAAGTATTGCAATATGTTTTTTGCTATGTTCTATTTCCTTCTCTTTAAATGTTCTTTGCCTGTATGAATGGCAACAATAACGCAGCAATCTTACGGTCATTGGAAAGTCTGGGTAACTTATTTTGGCCGCCCAGTTTTCCTTGTGATTTCATATAGTTTCGAAACGCATCAGTGCTTAAAGAAATTATTTCCAAACCCCTTAAAATATTTCCCGAAATGAGATCATGGTAGTAACTGTTCAATTTTTGCAACTGCAAATTTAAATCTTTTTCATAGTCTGACAAGTTGTGGGGTTTATTTGCAAATTCTACATACCATTGGTGCAAAGGTAAACCAGAATCCGGATTGACCTGCGGTGCCACGGTAAACTCCACAATTGAAACTTCCGGGAACTTGACTAATGTCTGCTTCATGGCCTGCTCCACCTCCTCTGCTATCACATGTTCTCCAAAGGCGGAAATAAAATGCTTGATACGACCTGTTACTAAAATCCGGTAAGGATCCAGAGAGACAAATCTTACGGTATCTCCCAGTGAATAACCCCATAATCCTGCGTTACTATTAATAATTACTGCATAATTTACCCCCAATACAACCTGATCAATAGTCAACCTGGCGGGGTTCTCAGAAAAATAACTATCAGTTGGAATGAATTCATAAAATATGCCGCTATTCAACAACATTAGCAAACCCGGGTCTTCAGGCAGGTCCTGAAATGCAATAAATCCTTCCGATGCGGGATAGGTTTCAATTGAGGGCACTTCCGTACCTATAGATTCCCATAGCCTCTTGCGGTAAGGCTCAAAATTTACACCCCCATAAACAAAAAGTGAAAAATTTGGAAATACCTCCCTGATGTTATGACCAGTTTTTTCCTGTATCTTATCAAAATACATTTGAACCCATGGAGGGATTCCCGATATCAAGCTCATATCTTCGTGAATTGTTTCCTGGATAATATGGTCCACTTTTTTCTCCCAGTCTTCAGTACAATTAGTCTCATAGGAAGGAAGCTGGTTGCTTTTCAAATAAGCTGGCACATGATGATTAACAATACCTGACAATCTTCCCGTGGGAACTGCACCTTTAAAGTCCAGCTCTGGGCTGCCTGACAGAAAAATGAGCTTCCCATCCAGAAACTGGCTTTCTCCTGTATGGTATACATAGTTCAACAGCGCATCCCGGGCCCCGTTAATGTGGTTGGAAATTGAATCTTTGGTAATGGGTATGTATTTCACCCCCGAGGTTGTCCCGGATGTTTTACTGAAATAAATGGGTGATCCCTTCCACAATACGTTTTTTTCTCCAGTAATCATCCGCTCTATGTAAGGCTTAAGGACCTCATAATCACGCACAGGAACCGAAGACACAAAATCTTGATGGGTATGGATCTCTTTGAAATTGTGGTCCTTTCCAAATTCTGTATTCTTCGCCTGTGATATAAGCGATTTCAACAATTGCCGCTGGAAGGCGCCTCCACGGTTCATCCACTTCTTTTGCTTACCGACAATCCACGAAGCAAAAGGTTTACTTAAAACCGATCGAATTCCCATTAGTAGCTAAATTCTTTGAATGTGTCAGGAGACTGCTAAAAAGTTCTCATTCTGAGCTTTTTCTTAAGCTCTTCAATGGAAGACTTAAATTTAAAATTGGTATCGATCATGTCGTTCACGGACTGAACGGCATGGATCACCGTGCTGTGGTCTCTGCCGCCAAAATGATACCCGATGGATTTCAAACTGTGATTCGTATACTCCTTGGAAAAATACATGGCGGTTTGCCTGGCTATCACAATCTCTTTTTTTCTGGTCTTTGCCTTTAAATCTTCCAGCACTACATCGAAATATTCCGATACAGTTTTTTGAATAAAATCAATTCCTACCTCTGAATCTATGTCCTGTACAATGTCTTTAAGGATTTGTTTGGCCAACTCCAAGTCGATGTCCCTTTTCGTTAGTGAAGCGTGTGCCATTACTGAAATTATTACCCCTTCCAGTTCCCGAATATTCGTATCAACACTGTATGCCAAATATTCTATTACATTTCCAGGGATGTCAATACCATCGGCCTGCATCTTTTTCTGGATTATGGCAATCCGTGTTTCAAGGTCCGGTTGTTGAAGGTCTGCGGTAAGTCCCCACTTAAAACGTGAAAGCAGCCGTTCTTCCAACCCTTTTAGGTCCCTGGGTGGACGGTCACTGGTCATAATTATCTGCCTCCCGGATTGATGTAAATGATTGAAGATATGGAAAAATATTTCCTGGGTCTTTTCTTTGCCTGAAAGGAACTGAACGTCATCAATTATCAGGATATCAATCTGTAAATAGAAATTTGTGAAATCCTGGATCCTGTTGTTTTTTACTGCTTCAATGAATTGGTTGGTAAAATATTCAGAAGAAACATATAGAACGAACTTATCACTCCCGTTGCCCTTGATTTCATTGCCAATTGCCTGTACCAGATGGGTTTTGCCCAAACCGACACCGCCGTACACCATCAATGGATTGAAGCTGGTCACTCCAGGTTTGGAGGCTACCGCAAACCCTGCAGCGCGGGCCAAACGATTACAGTCTCCCTCAATGAAGGTATCGAAAGTGTACTGAGGGTTTAGGTGGGATTTCCGCTGAATTTGACCCAACGATTGTAGATCAAAGGGATTATTCAGGTTCTGTGGTTGGCCGTTTGGGCGTTTAGGGCTACCCGATTTAGCTGTGGGCAATTTAATGGTAAAGGGTTGATTTTGATCATTCCCTTTATCAACAATAACAGAGTACTCCAGCTTGGCTTCCATTCCTAATTCCCGGTCAATAGCCTGCCGTAATAATCCAACATAATTTTCCTCCAGCCACTCATAGAAAAATTGACTGGGTACCTGAATGGTTAAAACGTTATTATCCAGTTTTATAGGGACGATAGGAGCAAACCAGGTCTTGAGACTCTGTTCACTAATATTATCCCCTATATAATTAAGGCAATTGCTCCATACGGTGTTTGGGTCCGGATGCATTAACTAATAAAGTAACAGGGTTAATACCAAGCTATGAAAAAGGGAAACAAATTTTACAAAAAAAAACTTATAAAAAAAACTCATTTTCTATTGTCTAGTTAGTCACTTTTACAGTTGCTGACGATGGGGTCATTTTACCACTAATCCTGGTAAGCTTATAGTCTATGCGGCCCAAATTGATTCCTCCAAAACCCACCTGGTTGATCAAGGTAATCTGACCATGCGGTCCGGTAACTACCTCCGGTTCTTCCATAAAGGTATGGGTATGTCCTCCGATGATCAGGTCGATTCCGTTCACCTGTTCTGCTAATTTTTGATCCGATATTTTTTCATGGTCATAGCGGTATCCTAAGTGAGAAAGACAAATCACCAGATGGCACTCCATGGCCCGTAATTGTTGCACCATCTCCCTGGCCACCGGGACAGGATCAAGATATTTCGTATTACCATAGAGTTTTTCACCAACCAGACCTTGAAGTTCTATGCCCAAACCAAACACGCCAATGGAGATGTTTCCTTTTTGAAAAACCTTGTAGGGTAGAAAACTGTGGTTTAGCGCGGTGTTTGTGAAATCGTAGTTGGAAGTAATAAATGGAAAATCAGCATGTGGTAGTTGTTTCTCAAGACCAGGAATGCCATTGTCAAAATCGTGATTGCCCAGGGTAGCTGCATCATATTTCATTTGTGACATCAGCCGAAACTCAAGTTCCCCCTCGAATAAATTAAAATATGGAGTACCCTGGAAAATATCCCCCGCATCCAACAACAGAACCTGTGCTTCCCGGCGTCGGATCTCTTTAATAAGCCGGGCCCTCCTGGCCATCCCTCCTTTTCCAGCATACTTCCCACCATCATTGGGGAAAGGATCGATACGTGAATGCATATCGTTAGTATGTAAAATAGTTAAATCACTATCTGTTATACTTCCAGCCAGGGCCGAAAAACACATTAGGTTTAATCCTACGGAGCCCCATATGCTTTGGTTAATAAATCGTCTACGGTCCACTTTTATGGGATTAACTTTACCCTACCTTCTATTACTGCATCTGCAGCGCTCCCCTGCCCTTCCAGCCATATTATATGCTCGATAATCAAATCCCTGATTTTCACATCTACAGTGGCCAGCACCCTGGCCTCCTTTAGAAACTCCATACCGCCCCCTCCTTGTGCATAGTAATCGGAAACCGCCAAAACATAGGTGCCGGCCTCACTATAGGGTCCACCATCAATAAAAACCTTCATGGGTTTATCGTCCTTCACCAATACTACACTATTTGCAATTGACACACTTTTATTACTAGCCAGTAGATTAAAAAGAGAGCTGGTTTGAGCATCATTTAATTCTAGTATATAGAGCAAGTTTTCAAAAGGCATTAACTCATAAATAGTAGATAATTTTACAGGGCCTTTGGGGATTGGGGCCCTCAATCCGCTATTGGTAATTACACTCATATGGACCTTACCCGAATAAACTAACCTACTTTGAAACAGGATTGCATCTGCTACAAAGTTACCCAGAAGAGATTCAACATCTCCCTTCACCAGCCGTTTGTTCGCATGGCCTATCACCACTTCCATTTCCTGCTCCATCAATGTCCTAAAGGGAGCAATGGTAGCCTCGGCTAAACTATCTTCCACATAAGAATCATCAACAGGCAGCAGTTGAGGGCGAGGCTCCAGCACGGTTCTGCTGGAGGGGGCACAGTTTACCAGTGCCACAGCTAATAGCAGTATACAAATACGTTGATTGATTCCCAAGGCAGTTAATCTTCAGGGTCAAGTTAACAAAAAGCGCTGGCAAACACAGCGATAGATATTATTTTGAATGATAATTCTGGGTTAAATAAATTAACTTTAGGTGAAATTGAAAGATGCATTATTAATGCAACATTTGTTGAGTGATTTTGAGTTCGCCGATATTGACAAGTGGGAACGACAAGTTCTAAAAGACCTCGGGCTGGAAAGTATTGAACAACTAACGCATATACAATTGGCCGATGGGATCATTCAATCACCTTATTCTGATGTTACATCAAATCTCGGAAATCATTTTCAACATTCTTACAGGTACTGTAGTACCCATTCCGGTGAAAACTGGCAGGGGGCTCGTTACTGGCTCAACATGGAACGTTTTGAGGGGTTTGATCCCGCCAAACTCAATCAATTGTCGTTGGCAGCATTAACCGGAGGTGCAGACGGAATAATACTGGAAGCAGACGGAGTAAAGCACTGGAAACAGTTGTTAGAGGGCATTTCTCTTTCCGATTGTCATTTGGGTGTAGAGGGTACGCTGCCAGACATACAGAAATTAGTAGAGTTTCTTGTCTCTCTAAAATCAAATCACCAGGGATTTTTTATAATAAATGGTCTGCTGAGGCATTTAGAAAATGTAACTCCCGACTTGCTTGAATTGTTGAATGGGAACCGCGGATTCAGAACTCTGATATTACAAGAATTGACCGCTGAACCTGGCACTCTGGATGAAATAACGCTACTGCTTAGCCAGGGGATATTCACCATCAATACCCTGTTGGAATCGGACATCCCGATGGCCACAATCCTGAGGAACATTCAAATCAACCTTCCCTTGGGGAATTCATATTTGTGGGAAATATGCAGATTGAAGTGTTTACGAATTTTATTTCATCAAGTTGTACAACAGTACGGTACCACCAACTACCTGCCAGGGTCCCTGACCATTCAAGCTACTACTAATGGTTTTCAGGGTCAGAAAAAAAATCAAAACCAACAACTTTTATGCAATACCACCCAAACTATGGCAGCGGTTCTCGGTGGATGCAATATAGTAACCATAGTCCCTCACCAAGACGGGTTCAGCAGTGATGATCAATGGTCCAGAAGAATTGCACGGAACATTTGTCACATCTTAAAAGAAGAGTGCAACCTTCATAAAATGGCAGATCCCGTGGCAGGATCTTACTATCTGGAAGATTTAACAGATAAAATGCTAAAAGAAGTGTGGTCCAGGTTGCGGCAATTGGAAAGCTCAGGAGGATATTTAAAATATAGGGGGAGTCAAATATGAAACCTAATTTCAGCGAAATATCATTTGAAGATCTGACACCTTACAAAGGAACCTCTGAGCCAGCACCGGAAGGGCTTTGGAACACCCCTGAAGGGATCAATGTTCCTCCTGTGATTAAATCGGCACCCGCTGAGGAGCTTCACTTTACAGCTGGGGTACCACCTTTTCTAAGGGGACCCTATTCCACCATGTACATAACCCGCCCATGGACTATCAGACAATATGCGGGATTTTCAACTGCAGAGGAGTCAAATGCTTTTTACCGGAGGAATCTTGCCGCCGGTCAAAAAGGACTTTCGGTAGCTTTTGATTTACCTACGCATCGTGGATACGATTCCGATCATCCACGGGTTAAGGGAGATGTAGGAAAAGCCGGCGTTGCCATTGACACCTTAGAGGACATGGAAACCTTATTTAACGGGATACCTTTAGATCAAATGTCCGTCAGCATGACCATGAATGGTGCAGTGCTACCTGTCATGGCTTATTATATAGTAGCAGCTGAAAATCAGGGTGTCAAACCAGAACAGTTGAGGGGAACTATTCAAAATGATATTCTCAAAGAGTTCATGGTCCGGAATACTTATATTTATCCACCGGACTTCTCTATGCGAATCATCGCGGACATATTTTCATTCTGTTCCAAGGCTATGCCAAATTTTAATTCGATCAGTGTAAGCGGATACCATCTTCATGAGGCTGGAGCTCCCGCTGATCTTGAACTAGCCTATACGCTTGCAAATGGGCTGGAATACCTGAGATCCGGCATTAAATCGGGACTAAAAGTCGACACATTGGCTCCCCGAATATCTTTCTTCTGGGCAGTAGGCATGAATCATTTCATGGAAATCGCCAAGCTGAGAGCAGGGCGTCTGTTGTGGGCAAAACTAGTGAAAAGCTTCAATCCTCAAAAACCCAAATCCATGGCGCTTAGGGCACATTGTCAAACCTCTGGCTGGAGTCTGACGGCGCAGGATCCCTTTAACAATGTCACTCGTACCTGTGTCGAAGCACTGGCTGCGGTAATGGGAGGCACTCAGTCGCTTCACACCAATGCCCTGGACGAAGCAATTGCGCTTCCTACCGATTCCTCCGCAAAGATCGCACGTGACACCCAGTTGTTTCTCCAGGGTCAAGCTGGAGTTACCAAAGCCATAGACCCTTGGGGTGGTTCTTACTATGTAGAATTTCTTACCAAAGAATTGTTCAAGCGAGCCCTTGGGCATATCGAAGAAGTTGAGAAAATGGGCGGTATGACCAAAGCGATTGAAACCGGTTTGCCGAAAATGCGTGTGGAAGAAGCAGCCGCCCGCAAACAGGGCCGTATCGACAGTGGTAAGGATATAATCATAGGAGTAAACAGGTACCAGGTACCAGATATACAAAAATTGGAATTGTTGGAAGTTGACAATAATAAGGTGAGGGAGGCACAGATCGAAAGAATAAATCAAACCAAAAGTTCAAGGGATCCGGAGCAGGTTAAAATGACCCTGAGAGCACTAAAGTCCTCTGCTGAAACAGGAAAAGGAAATTTATTGAATTGCACCATTGAAGCTGCCAGGGCAAAAGCTACCTTGGGTGAGATCTCAAAGGCCATGGAAGAAGTTGTGGGCCGGCACACCGCATCGATCCAATCCATTACAGGTATTTATTCGAAAGAGCTTATGGAAGACTCTCAATTTATTAAAGCACAGAAATTAGCTGATGATTTTGAAGGAATAGACGGCCGTCGACCGCGTATTTTAATTGCGAAGATGGGTCAGGACGGTCATGACCGGGGAGCAAAGGTAATTGCTACCAGTTTTGCTGACATGGGGTTTGACGTGGACATTGGACCATTGTTCCAGACACCACAAGAAGTAGCAAGGCAAGCTATGGAGAACGATGTGCACCTGGTGGGAATAAGCAGCCTTGCAGGTAGCCACAAAACATTGATTCCGGATTTGATCGAAGCCCTCAGTAAGTTAGGCAGGTCTGATATTCACATTGTTGCGGGCGGGGTGATCCCACCGCAAGATCATGAGTTTCTCCTGGATCAAGGAGTAATCGCCGTGTTCGGGCCGGGCACAGCAATCTCGGATGCAGCAATTGATATTCTGGAGAAGCTAATGGAATAAGAATGAACAATTTACAATGAAAAATTAATAATTGGCCCCTAGGTCAAATTGTTAATTGCTGATTGCAAATTCTAATTGGATTCAGTTTTCTACCAATTTCGGTTTGCGGTAATTTGCAGTATTTAACTCAGGCTCAAACTCCAGGATAAACTCAACCCTTCGGTTCTTAGTACGTCCATAAGCTGTACTATTTGCATGGATCGGTTGTGTTTCACCATAGTACAAGGTTTGTATTCTTGAACCTTCCACTCCCTGGTCTAGCAGATAATTTGCTGCTGCCATGGAACGTTGCGCTGAAAGTTTTTCATTATAAGCCACGGAGCCCACATTGTCTGTATGCCCGATAATTTTAACGATTGCCCGCGGATTGTCGTCCACTAAATCAGACAGTTTTTCGAGCTGCCGGCTGTGTGCTGGAGTAATATCAAACGAATTAAACTCAAATTGAATATTGTACCATTTTCTTTCTAGCCCGGTTATAACCGCAGGAGGGTCTGGCAGTCTAGGAGAAGTAAGGTGTTCTACCCTGGGTGCTACTGACTGCACCATAAGGTCAACGGCTGGACGCTCACTGTCCCTATTTTGAACAGGCTCGAAAGGATTGTCCCACACTACCAACTGTTCGCCAAAACTTCGAAACGAACCGGCCTCCAGGAAAACTCCTGAATCAAGAATGTAGTCAGACACATCCGCAATGGCCAACTTAATATGATAAATCTCATTAGGTACCACCATACAGCGTGCTTCCAATACTTGGGTGAAGCCATCAAATTGGACATTGTAGGGTGATTTCTTGGGGGCTTTCCCATAACGCTTGTTTCGCACAGGTTTCTTTTTCCTATTGTCCCATATATACGGGTGACTGGTGTTTTGGTATCCATTGTCATGATAAAACTTCTTGTTCTTCTTGTGGTTGATGTTGTTGACGGTAATTGGTTCCCCGGTTTGAGGTAAAACTGCCAGGTTCACGTGATCGAGACCAGGTCCGTCAATGAAAAATCCGAATACATCATTGTATTTGGAACCGACATATTCCAGATATTCTTCTGATCCAAAAGTAAAGTTAAATGAGAGGTATTCTGAGCTTGTTACGAAGTCGAATTCCAATATTGCAGCGTCGTGGGTTTTCCCGCCACTTAACTGATCCAAATCCTCATCACCGGTGGTGCCACTGGCCCAACCTCTGTCCGGTACCCTGTTAGGCCCCTTGACAAAAAAGGCATTTCCAGTGGTAAGGATAATACCCTCTTCGAGGTGTACATTGAAAGCGGGGTCGCGGAAATGAGCAATCGCATGTTTTGGACCCTGGTAACTTACGGGGCCAACCAATACTCCGTTTCCAATAAGTATTTTTTTAACCAGCCTTTCTGCTGTGAAAGAGGTGTCAATGGTGATTTGTGCCTGGGAATGAGATATGGATAACAATACCAATACCAAAGCCAGGCGCAGCCCGTATTCTAATTTAGTGTTTATCATGATTCTTAAGCCTTACACACCTGCGTGACACTTTGGGCTATAAGAAAACTACTTCACTTTTAATATTTAATCAATGTTACATTAGATGCTATAGCTTCGAGCACAAGAGGGCCACGCCAGAGGCGTGGCCCTAATTGTAGGAACAGAAATTATACCTGTTTGTCCCAATGCTGGCAACTATTGCAGCCCATTTCTCTTAGCGAATAATTCGTATGCAATACTAAACTGTTCAACATCAGGTGACAACTGTACCGCTTTTTCGTAGTTCATTAGTGCGTCGATCAACAAATTGTTTTCCTCAAAAAATGTAGCCAGAATCAATTTGTTCAAAGAAGATTCTTCTTTGAGAGAAACTGATAGTTGTTCCAATTCTTTAAGGATAGGATCTGCATCCACGCCCGTAAGTCGTTTGATACCGTAATTACCTGAATATATTTTATCATTACCCTTCACACGTACACTGACAATAATCAATTCTTCCGTGTTAAAAGGAGCCTTTGTAAGTTCCAATAATATATGTGCTTGAGTCACCTCTTTGGTGAGGATCACTTCGTCATACATATTTTTAACTGTAAATATATACTGGTCCGCGTCCTTAACATCATTCCATCGAATGAGGGCTTCTTTATTCAATACCTCCACCGAACTTGGCATTTTCAAGCTGATGGGAGCATCAAGAACACTGCGTTCCACCGCTCCAGTTATAGTTAAATGCTCCCGATGGTTCTGATTGATATCTTCTTCATCATTGGAAGTCATCTTGTTAATCACAAAGTTTGCGTATTTGCTGGCTACGCTGGATTTGGCATTTCCTAACTTGGCGGCCAGGTCCCGAACGTAGTAATTACCTTCGTTTTTCAACTCCACAGTTTTACCACTGGCGTGAACCAGTCCAATGTAGGAATTCACAGAGATGCGCAACTCATCATCACCGTTCAAAGTTGCTCCAGTTCGTATTGGCTGCCAATCCGTAGAGTGGTCTGCTATCTTTACGGTATTACCTCCTTTATTTGCCAACACTTTGAAAACGTAGTCCTGAGCGTTGAGCGGGTTTGCTAATAAAACCGTAATTGACAAAGTCGTTAATATTAGTTTCATTATATTCTATATTTGATAAGTTAAATTCTATTATACATCCATTAATCCTTCAGCGGTTGAAAAAGTAACCTCCTTTGTTTCTTTGAAAATAAATTTTTCAACACACCGTAATATACTTCCAGTGAGTCACCTGCAAATAAAACTGCAATAATCCCCAGGGTCAAGTTCAATTTATAGCTGAAAATATTAAATACCATTACCACAACCAATAGCAAAATAAGGGCTTCTATCAACTGGATTGATTTGGTTAGCCCATCGTACCATCGGGGTAACAGCTTGTATATCAATGAAAAACAAATAACATTCACCAAGCACAACAGAGCCCCTACCATAATACCAGCCATTTCACTCATGGACCCAATAAAGTTGTCGTTCAAAATCATGGATAATATATTAGCATGAACAACTACGCCGTACATATCGGGATTGGTTCGGCCTGCATATTTCATATTCAAAGGCGTATATAATTTGTCCTCCCAGGAGGTGTCGCTCAAATCTTCTCCCAGATAGCCCAGAATGACGATTTTGTCTTCAAAAACATCTGAAACGAAATTTCCTTCAAAAACATCCATCCAGTCCAATACCGTGAACTTATTGGTAAACTCACTATTTTTACTGTTGGCTCCAACAATGTTCCCTCCATAATTAATAAGCTCAACGGTATTCTGCCGTTGATTAAACCGGTTTACCGTAGTAGGATCAAATAATTCAGCCAATACCAGAGCAAACAACTGCTGCTTTCCTCCGGTGGTCCATTCAACGGGAGAGAATGAACGACACACCTTAAAATTGTCTTGTTCTTTGGCAGGTGTAATCAAGTTGGCAAACCCCAAATGAGCATTATCCAAAAACAAGGGATTTGAAGTCTCAAGGGTATCAAATATTTTCAACTGCGGATTATATTGATTCAGTTTGGTTACCAATACCAGATTGTCAATCTGTCGCAGAGAAGCTGAAAGTGTGCTGTCCTGATGTGGATCTTGTAATTCTCTGAAAAATGCATCGATCCCGATTACCCTGGGATTATTTTCTTCAATAATTTCAAGCTGTTTAGCAATTCCCTCACGGTTAAGGTTTCCAATATTAACTATTACGATATTATCGTTTTGATGAGCATCCGGGTCTTTTCTTAGTTTAGAAAACACTATATCGGTGATATCCATATCGCTGATTGCCTCACCAATGGGATTGAGTACTTCAAAGGCACTAAAAATACGACTGCCAAACAGGATCATTGCCAATATAAATGCAGTGGCCAGTACGCAGTCAATCCAGAAATGCCTATTTGTAATCCTCCTCAGTTTTTTAAACATGTTCAGACCCAGTGTTTGAGTAGACCATAAATTACCCGTAGTGGGGGGTTATTTAAAAATTTTTTTCTTACTTGATCTGACCAATGCAATATTTAGGGAAAAATAGACTATCCGTCAACGAGTACGTAAAGGGACTACTAGAGGGCGACGTTGTGATTTTAAGCAAGGCCCTAAGCCTTGTCGAAAGTCATCTTGATGAAGACCAGGTGTTGAGTTTGAAGGTCCTGAATAGGATATTTCCTAAAACCGGTCAGTCTCTGAGGGTGGGTATTACCGGTGTACCGGGAGTTGGGAAAAGCACATTTATTGAAGCGTTGGGGCTATATCTGGTGGACAATGGGCATAAGGTGGCAGTTCTTACAGTTGACCCATCCAGCCAACGAACTAAGGGAAGTATATTAGGTGATAAGACCCGTATGGAGCGATTAAGTAAATCGTCCGGTGCATTTATCCGGCCCAGCGCCGCTGGTAACAGCCTGGGAGGAGTGGCACACCATACCAGGGAGTCTGTTTTACTTTGCGAAGCAGCAGGTTACGATGTAATATTAGTGGAAACTGTAGGAGTTGGTCAGACAGAGACTTTGGTAAGGACCATGGTGGACTTCTTCCTGTTACTAATGATTGCAGGAGCCGGTGATGAACTTCAGGGTATAAAAAAAGGAATTATCGAAATGGCCGATGGGTTGGCAATAACAAAGGCCGATGGAGAGAATTTAAAGCCGGCCTTGCAAGCTCAAGCAATCTATGAAAATGCTCTGCATTTGCTGACACCTGCAAATAGTCTTTGGCAACCTCCTGTATTCACCTGTTCCGCTATGAAAAATGAAGGTATCGATAAGATATGGAAGTCGATTGAATCATATATTAGCCTGATGCATGAAAATGGATACTTGGAAACGCACCGACAGGAGCAGCGACTGAAATGGCTGCAGGAATGCATTCAACGAAGTATAGATGGTCATCTGGAGCAAAAATTACATGATTCCAGCAAAATCAATCATTTGAGAAAAGAGGTCAAGCAGGGAAAGTTACTCCCACCCCAAGCTGCAGCAGTAATGTTGTCCAAATTATTCTAAAAAACTGTACAGACCTCCTTCGGTGGATCCAGCAAAAGCTGGCCCAGAGGTCCATACAGATTGAAATTCATCGGAATAGTTATGGTATTGGGTAATGGGTAATGAAAATGTTTCAGGTATCTCAGTCAATTTTCCACTCTGCATTGTCAATGAGGCAATATATTCAGCCAAATCGATGCTGATTAAATCAAGATACTTGAGGAAATAAGTGGATATTATTGCGTATACAGAATTTCTTACACTACCTGGCAGGTTGTGTGAAAGATCCATAGCTGAGAGATTTTTTCTTAAAAAATAGCAACTCTGACTTATTCAGAGCTAATATTTACCAAGTAAGGCCAAAAAATTAAGCAAAGGAATACCGTATCTGCTTCAAACCTTACATGAGTATGGTTTATAGAAAATATGCACATTTTTTAGAATCAATCCCCCTCCTGGCATCATATTTTAACTATAATTGCTAAATGATCAATTGCATGCTGCATCATATTCTGAAAGGATTTTTTTTGTTAGGTGCTTGTTTTGTTGGCTGCAGCCCTAATGGGTATAATAAAGATGAAAATGTTACCACCCCGTCGACATCCATAGCGCTTAATTATGCAAAGAGATTTGAGATCATTAAATCCAGCAATGTCACTCTGGTAATTATTAAACCCACCGGAATCGGGTCTAAAGGTTCTCTTACTTACGCCCTGATACCACCTGGGACAGATCCGCCGGAAAACCTGGCTGTTGATCAGGTTATTGAGGTACCTGTGAAACGAATGGTGGTCACCTCGACCAGCCACATTCCTTTTCTGGATCTCCTGGGAGTATCGGATTATCTGGTTGGCTTCCCAAATACTGACTACATCTCCTCTGAGTCCATGCGCTCTCGTATTGAACAGAAACTTATTAAAGATGTTGGGTCTGTAAATGGGCTCGATTTTGAATCTTTAATTGAATTGCAACCGGAATTGGTGGTAAGCTATATTTCCGGACCTGACCGAGGTGAAATGGACCAATTGAGTCATAGTGGTATTCCAGTAGTTATTAATCTTGACTTCATGGAAGAATCCCCTCTGGGAAGAGCTGAATGGATCAAGTTCATAGGTTTGATGGTTGGAAAGTTCGAGCTTGCGGACTCTGTGTTCAGTGGGATTGAACATAAATATCAACAGTTAACCTCCCTAACCAATAAAGTTCCTGAAAAACCTCCGGTATTTAGCGGAATAATGTATGGAGATACCTGGTTTGCCCCAGGCGGCAACAGTTTTGTTGCCCGGTTTATTGAAGATGCCGGCGGCTACTATACCTGGGAGGACCAGAAAATTGCAGGTTCGGTGGAATTGAGCTTTGAAGCTGTTTTGGATCGCAATACGAAAACTGATTTCTGGATAGGCACCGGTGGTTTTTCCAGTAAGAATGATATCGAAGCTTCTGATCCCAGGTACGTTAATTTTCATGCTTTTCAAACAGGGGATATTTATAACTACCATGGCCGGATCGGCGCCACCGGGGGATTTGAGTATTTAGAATTGGGCGGAGCCCGGCCCGATTTGGTACTGGCTGATTTCATCAAGATCCTGCATCCAAGACTTATACCTAATTACCAACCCTACTTTTTCAAAAAACTTTATTAGCATGAAAAAGCAGGATACATTAACCTTTTTAATACTGGCCGTAGTACTGCTCATAATGCTAACCCTGGATCTTTTGGTTGGCAGTGTATACATACCAATGAAGGATGTGCTTGAAATCCTGGGAGGAGGCCCTGCTGCCAATCCTGGTTGGAAGACTATTATATTAGAATTCAGAGTGCCAAAAGCGGCTACCGCGATCCTGGCCGGTAGTGGGTTGGCGATGAGCGGATTGCTTATGCAAACTATTTTCAAAAATCCCCTGGCTGGACCTTTTGTGCTCGGCATTAGTTCTGGGGCCAGTCTTGGAGTTGCCTTGTTGGTGCTCGCTGGAAATATTTTTGGCATTGCTGTAACACAGCTAACCTTTTTGGGTAGTTGGGCCACTGTGCTGTCAGCTATTGCCGGATCCACCATAGTTCTGCTGCTTATCGTCACAGTGTCTGTTGCCATTGTGGATGGTATGACCCTGTTGATAATCGGGCTGATGGTGGGGAGTCTCAGTGGGGCTTTGGTCAGTGTTTTGCAATACTTCAGTGAGGCTCATGAAATTCAGTCATATCTAATATGGACTTTTGGCAATTTAGGCGGGGTCCATGATAGTGAATTGGTTATATTATTCATCACTGTCTTGATAGGCCTCTTTTGGTCCTGGGGGTTTTCGAAGCCCTTAAATGCTTTTCTGTTGGGGGAATCCTATGCCAGAAGTTTGGGCGTAAATATTAGACGGACCCGTCTGGTGGTTATTATTATTACCTCAATTCTTGCCGGTGGCATCACTGCGTTCTGCGGACCTTTGGCATTTATTGGCATTGCTATTCCCCACTTAGCCAGAATAGTGTTCAAAACCGCAAACCACCGGGTGTTGATCCCCGGGTGCATACTGCTGGGTGCCATAGTAATGACGGCATGCGACCTGGTTTCACAAATTCCCGGGAGCAGTAGGACCTTGCCAATTAACGCGATAACTTCTTTGTTAGGGGCCCCGGCGGTAATTGCCATCTTGATTAAAAACCGTAACCTGAGTAAATCATTTACATGATGAAGAATAGGTCAGTGTTACAAACAAAGAACCTGACGGTTGGATATGGCAAAGGAAAAAATCGTCTGGATATCCTGTCTCAAATATGTTTGCAGGCAAATTCCCGTCAAATCATTGCGCTGATTGGCGCCAATGGCACCGGAAAATCAACACTGCTTAGAACATTGGCTGGTCTACAGCCTGCACTTGACGGGGAAATTTTGCTCAACTCAAAGGATATTAACCAACTGACTCCAAAGGAAATTGCTGTTCAAGTTTCTCTGGTGCTCACAGACAGAATTCAGACGGGTTATTTAACAGTTGGAGATCTGGTGGCTATGGGCAGGCATCCCCATACAAACTGGCGGGGACGAATGCGCGAGAGAGATCTGGAAGCTACCTTGGACGCATTAACAATCACCGGCCTCTCACAGTTAATACAATCAGACCTACAAGAGTTGAGTGATGGCCAGAAGCAAAAAGCAATGATTGCCCGGGCCCTGGCACAAGACGGTAATCTTATGCTATTAGATGAGCCATTGATTCATTTAGATGTACCTTCAAAATGGGAGATTATGAATTTGCTTCGGCGTATGGCCCATGAACGTTCTAAAACGGTAATCCTGGCTACCCATGAGTTGGATCTCAGCTTAAGGATGGCCGATCAGTTATGGTTAATCGATGGAGAAAAAAATATAATTACCGGCGCTCCTGAAGACCTGGTATTGGATGGCTTGATATCGAAAGTTTTCGATGGTGAACAATACTTTTTCGATCAGGAGTTGGGTGGATTCTCCATGAAATCCAGGGGAATTAAAGTAAAAGTTAGCGGGTCAGGGAGGATATTAATATGGACCAAACGGGCGCTAGAGCGGGCCGGTTATCAAGCAGTAGATCACCAGGTAGATATACAAGTAATTTGTAAGGGCATTGACTCCGACCGCAAGTGGGAAATCGTCACTGAAGATCAAACGGTAATTTGTGATTCCATTGGGGAATTGACGGCTTCCCTTACTGAATTATTTCTTGTTTAGTTGTTTAAAACCAATAGGACTTGGTGGTTTCTTCTTAAGGCTGATTAACTGTTTGAGGTAATCAAAGATCAAAATTATCTTCTCATCATGTGTGCCAAATTTATTCTCGAGTTCAACCACTTTAAGTAGTAGGTCTTTATGAGTCAACAGCATCTTCCTCATGTTTGTGAAAATTCGGATAATTTGAATGTTTACTGCAATTGCTCTATTACTATTTAAAGTGCATGACAACATAGTTACACCTTGCTCAGTAAAACAAAATGGCGGTTTCCTAAGTCCCATTTTTTCACGATTGGACATCACAATCTGTGACATCCAATTTTCTATCTCATTAGCGTTCATCCTGAACATGAAATCCCTAGGGAAACGTTTTAGATTCCTCCGGACTGCCTGATTCTTGGGCCAGCTAACCCAATTGTTCATTGTTAATTTTATCGTAGATTCCATCAACTAAGCACACGACCATTTTCCGGGATTTGGTATTCGCAGATGGTGCAAATTTAGTGCCGATACACGTGCAATTAATTCTAAAATACATTTAGCTGTTTTCTTAAAAGTATAACGGCAGATGAATGGTTGGGGTCAAAACAGCCTCAATAAATTTCAGACATTAGTACACAGTAAACAGGTCCACAGGTCGAATTACCCATAGTTATTAGGCGCTGGCCGTCACCACAGTAGGTCCTTTTGGTAATTTTTTTATTAGTAGCCGGTGAATCTCGGGAACAAGTGCTTTCAATGTCAAATAAGAGTTGTCTTCGGTATCCAAGATCAGCACGGATAATGGATATTTATCGAAGTTTTGTTGAAACCGCAAGTTCTTATCAAACGTTAGCAGCACATCAAACCCTTCATCCAACATTAGTTGAAGAAGTTCACCATTAGATTTACTGTTCCAGCCCTTATCACTTACGGTATGAATCTCATGTTTTAAAAAATCTAATTTTAGTCGCTTGGGCAGATTCTCGTCAATTAATAGTTTCATAAATCTTATCCAGATCGACAGAGTTGACTATCTTATTGGCAATTTCTAGCACCCCAATCGCTTGTTCTTTGGTGACACTGGGAAAGTCCCGTAGGAACTCATCCATGGAAATTCCTTTTTCAAGATGCCAAAAAAGTGTTTGTACTGGAACTCTTGTCCCCGCAAATACGGGTTGTCCGTTCTGTATCTCTTTATCGACAGTTATGAAACTGGTTATTATTCCCATATACAATAATACAAGTTTCTCGCCAATATCGATGCCTTATAACGGCTTTAGCCCAACTTGTCTATATACGAATGTATTACACGTATACTACCTAATATGCAAAAATAATACGGAATAAAAGGAAAATTATCACAGCCCCTTCAAATGGTCCGCTTGGGTTGCCATTGCCAGCCGACCGCGGGTGGCCATCGAACCTGCCTAAGGGCAAGCAGGCATATGAATAACGATTTCAAGAATTCTGTCCTTTTTAGGTTTCTGATTAGATAGATTTTATTCATTACCATTTCATCAGGAATCATCACTTGTTTTTCACCCATGTCCGCTAAAATAGTATTTCATAGTATCATATTCGTGGCACATTTATCTCACCAATTTGTCCAGTCTGGGCCCTGGCTACTCACCCCACCGTGCCATTGATTGTAAACTTGGGCCAGCTAACCCAATTGTTAATTGTTCATTGTTAATTATATCGTAGCTTCCATCAACTAAACACACAACCATTTAAAGCCATGCCCGAACTGCCGGAAGTAGAGATGTATAGGCGATACTTCGAAGAGGCGGCTTTGCATCAAAAGATCTCTGCCATTGAAGTACACCACCCAAAAGTATTGGGCGGCCAGGAACAAGATTTTATTGAATTATTGACGGGCGAACAGTTTAAAAGCAGTGGTCGATGGGGTAAAAACCTGTTTCTTCAAACCCAAAATGACCATACCGTATTCATGCATTTTGGGATGACCGGTACCCTGGACTATTATAACGCCAGTGTGGAAACTCCAAAATATGCCAGGGTAGTATTCTGTTTTGAAAATGAATTCAACCTCGCTTACATTAGTAAGAGAATGTTTGGCAGGTTAGGAGTAGTTTCCAGTATTGCCCAATATGTAGCATCCAAAGCTTTGGGCAAAGATGCCTTGGACATTTCCGTTGACCAGTTTACAGAGGCACTGGCAGGTAAAAATAAAAACATTAAGGCCGCTTTATTGGATCAAAGTATAACCGCCGGTGTCGGCAACTGGATTGCAGATGAGATCCTGTTCCAGGCCGGAATTTACCCCACCTCCTCAACCAAGAACTTAAATTCGGGTCAGCTCCGTGTTATTTATGACAAAATGAAAGAGATCATGCAAACTGCCATAGGGGTTGAGGCGGTAAGGGAGGAGTTACCTGCTGATTATATCACTCGATATGGCAGGAAAATTACCATTGATTGCCCAAAGTGCAAAAGGCCCATTGAAAAAACTGAAGTTGGTGGCCGGGGGACCTATGCTTGCACTAACTGTCAGGTTGTTGTGGAAGCCAGCCTGTCCGGCAGGCAGGCAGGAGAATAGGGGAATAATAGAGCAAGGGAGCATGGGAACAATTGAACAATTGAACAATTGAACATTTGAACATTTGGACATTTGAACAATTGAACATTTGAACATTTGAACATTTGAACAATAGACAGTCTGAGTTGGCTATCAACGTGCCATTGGACAAAAATTACCTCTAATTAGACAAAAGCCTAATACCATGAAAAGAAGAAAATTTATTGCTGGTACCGCTGGATTGGTAGCTGTTGGACATAAGATGTATGGCATTCATGAAGAAGGTTTTGTAACCAATCAAAAAATTACTGGTTCCCAAAAGCAAGAACCTATCATAGAATGGAATGCACATTTATTCAGCTCAGAGGTGGCAAAGTATCCCTTTCATAAAAATGCATTTTATAGGCCAGATCCCATCAATTTTTCAGATGACCCATTGACGATTTATTTAAATCATTTGGATGAAATCGGAATTGATAAAGCAGTTGTAGTGCATCCAGAACCATATGGCGATGACCATTCTCTAATTTTAGATTGCATAAATCGCAGCCCTGAGCGTTTGAAGGGAACCAGTTTATTTTACCCAAAAGATCCAGCGGCCCCAGGTAAACTAGCGAAATTGATAGCCGAAAACCCCAATATTGTATCCACCCGATTTCATGCTCACAGGGGTAAAGAATCGTACCTGGACTCTTTTGATGATCCAGGGGTACGGGCATTATGGAGACAGGCAGTTGAATTGGATCTCATATTAGAGCTACACATTGGTCCGAGTTATGCAAGCAGTGCTAAGAAAGCTGTGAAAGATTTCCCAGGATGCAAAGTTTTGATAGATCATTTAGCGGAACCTCAAATGGGTAATGCTGTTGAATTTGCGGATGTTCTGGCCATGGCGGACATACCTAATGTTTATATGAAATTTTCAGGTCTTAGTCATTTTGCTGCTGATGGACCCGGGTATCCGAGTGCTATAGTATTTACCCGGCAGGTAATAAAAACATTTGGTCCGGATCATATGGTAATGGGTGGTGTGGTACCCAAAACTGTTGACAGTCACATGACTGAATATTCAGCCGAAGATCGGGCCAAGGTTAAAGGAACTAATCTGATGAATTTGTTGAATTGGCATTGACGGAATAATGTATAACGTCCATGGTTTCAACCGGGATATCAATTCCTGCTAGTCAAGCTAATAGTTCTTGGATAACTTTCCCCCCAAACTGGCTCAACTGCTTATATCGCCCACTTCTATTCACCCATTTAATGATGGCAATGGAAGAACCGGGAGAATACTAAACGTATTATACCTGGTTTATAACGACTTGCTTGATTTACCTATTCTTTCCATTTAGAGAATGCACTATCATGAAAGTTGCTTAATATAAAACAATGGAACTCTATTTTACAAAATACATATCTAACTCTCCTTTGCCTTTTGCCAGGATTTTACCACGGTATTCGCAATCGAACTTACTTTTAATTTGTACATATGTTGTTGAAGATACATTGATCCTTCCGGGTTTACTTGCAGTTTCAAACCTGCTAACTGTGTTTATGGTATCACCAAATAAACCGTATGTTAACCTCTTTTTGCCTACTACCCCAGCCACAATGGGCTCATCTTGAATTAGAAAACAAATAAAAGACACTCCCTTTTGAGAGGCTTTTTTATATTGGGTATCTCCAAAAAAAATCGAGGATTAACCGTTTGACCGCTTATTTTTATCGTTCATCGAGATTTTTTTCATATGACTGTAACGCTATTTACTTTTGGGGTCATAACAAAAATGAAAAATCATGAAAAATTTTATTAAGAAATCACATTTGCTCGTATTAGCAGTTCTCCTTTCATTTCTGACTTCTTGTGTCTATTCACTATTCCCAATTTACACAGAAGACACCCTTGTGTTTAAGCCGGAATTGCTTGGCAATTGGGAATCAAAGGATGATTATATTGTTTTCGAACAATATAAGGATGTCGAGGTTAATGAGAACAATTCAAAAACCTATAAAATGACGGTGAAAGATCAAGGTAAAGCGGACGTGAAATATTTGGTTCATTTGGTGGAAATTGGAAATGAACTATTCATGGACATATATCCAATGGTAACTTACCGTGGCACCCAATTTGGAGAAGATAATGTACTTCCTGTTCACAGCTTTATGAAGATAGATCTAAAGCCAAAAACAATGAACATCGTTTTCTTTGATTTGGATAAACTCCATAAATTATTCGAAAGTAATTTGATTCGAATTCGGCACGAAAATGTGGATGGGACTATTCTTATTACTGCTCAACCAAAGGAACTTCAAAAATTTCTAGAGAAGTACTCCAAAGACGAATCGGTATATGATTATACTGAAACCTACTCGAAAGTTGCTAGCTGATGAAGATATCATTTCTGAAAATATTATCTTCAAAAGGAGTAAGACACCTGGGATTTTGGGTGTCTTCCTTCTATGCAATCGGCACTTTCTTTTCAATTTCCAATACACCAAAATTTATTGATTTTTACTATGCACTGTTCTTTCATGTGCCTCTTGTGGTACTCGTTTATTTGAATCTACGACTACTTGTTCCATACTTTCTAAAGAAGAAAAAGTATCTCTATTATACCTTTTTGGCATTCGCCAATATAGGTCTTGTCTATCTGATTCATGAGTTAGTATTCGAAATCATTCTTCCGATACTACCCACAGAGTATTACATGGTTTCGTTTACAGACCTGAGTGTATTGATTTCCATATTCCTGATTTACACGGGGCTCACATCATTGCTCACTTTATCAAAGTCATGGTATCAGCTTCAGCAGCTGGAAAAAGAAAAATTGGAAACCGAACTAAACTCCCTCAAGGCACAGATCAATCCGCACTTTCTTTTCAACAGTCTAAACAGCATATATTCCCTGGCACTGAGCAAAGACGAACGCACACCAAAGCTTGTGTTGGAACTCTCGAGTATCATGAAATACATGCTCTATGAAGTGAGTGAAGATCTTACTCCATTGCAAAAAGAGGTAGAAATGCTCAAGGATTATATCCATCTCCAAAAGATAAGATCCGATGATTCAGCCCAAATCCAATTTGAAATAACTGGTGAACTAACTGATAAATTGATTCCTCCATTGTTGCTCTTTCCGTTGGTAGAAAATGCCTTCAAACATGGCGTGATGGGAGCATCTGATTCAAGCTTTGTGAAAATTAGATTAGGAGTTAATAACGATATTCGCTTCTCTATTAAAAATAACCAAGGTTCGATCGACGATGTTGAAAAAAAGAAATATGGAGGGATTGGTCTTGAAAATGTTAGTAAAAGAATGCAACTAATTTATGGCAATTCAGCAAGCATGGACATAACCAACGAAGTAGATTACTTTGAAGTAAAAATAAAACTACCCATATGAACATCCGTGCACTAATAATTGATGATGAGCCCCTCGCCAGAGATGTTTTAGTTAAATACACGGAGGACTATCCGGGCATTGAAGTTGTCGAAGTTTGTAAGGATGCCATTTCGGCAATGCAGGTTTTGGAAAATGAAAAAATAGATTTGCTTTTACTAGATATAAATATGCCTAAGCTTTCGGGCATCAATTTTTACAAGTCAATAGGTCAAAAACCGAAGGTCATATTCACAACGGCCTATCCAGAACACGCAGTGGAAGGTTTTGAAGTCAGTGCCACAGATTACCTGGTGAAACCTTTTTCATTTGAACGATTTGCTCAAGCTATAAACAAAGTCAAACAGTCTTTGACAAAAACTGATGCTTCGAATGCTTTCATCACCCTAAAAGCAGACAACAGATATCATCGAATTCCAACTTCAGAAATAAGCCATCTCGAAGCACTTGGGGATTTTGTGAAAGTTCATACAAGTGACAAAGTGCTAATCATCAGCGATACACTCAAAAATCTAACATCCAAGCTTCCTGAGAGTTTCGTTCAAATTCACAAGTCCTATGTCATCTCCCTTGACCATTTAGAATTTGTGCAAGGCAATCAAGCTAAGGTTCGCGATAGCATGATTCCTATAGGTCAGTCCTTTAGAAAAAAAATTAAAGAAATCCTATGAGATTTGATTCCCAAAAGGAATCAAGGTATAATATAAGTTTTTAGCAACTTCAGGCAGTGGATATTTGATTTGATATGTATTCTGAAGTCTCGTGTTGCGTTTGTCCTCACGGACATATTTGTTTATTACAACACGCTGAAAAGGTTCTCCAAAATATACGGTGGTGCTCAAAAATGGGATAAATCCCATAAGCATTTCCAAGTTTTCTTTTATAAAGGATTCTGTTTGTGGACTGATGAAAGATCTTGTCTTAAAAAGTTCCTGAAGGACTTTAATTTGATTTAAATAGAATGACGTTTCCGAGTTGCTGAATTTAAGATCAGATCCCGAATGTCATTTGGTGGATGCATTAATTACGCGAGATAAGGTTGTGGGTAACTATACAGTGTTTTATAGAAAGTTTGCTCAGTCAAGTAACTGAAGATATTAAATAGGGTTGAGGATTTCTAATCAATGGGAATGTGGCAGTGGGTTAATTTCAGTAATTCATTAAGTAGGGTTGATATTTTAACCTTCCAGGAAGCTCATAGATGGTAGGGGGTATGGACATCTCCTTTGTGTGGTATCTTACCCGTTCTGAAAATTTTATCGTTAACCCCTACCAAAAAATTGGATTATTTAGTCAAACAGATAATAACTTGAATGACTGCTTTCGGCCAATAGCGGCCGGTCGGATTCACTCAGGAAACCCTAACTTGGTGCCACAAACAATAAGCCCATCTGTTGTTATTCTGGGAAACCCATTGCTTTTATGATTGCCTGAAATCGTGGCTCTTCCCAGAGATTTTCAAATTGAGGCTCCACCTTTAGCCAAATCAGATCTACTTCACGGTCCTGATAAGCTGTTTCAAGCCAATGTAGAGCCAACTCAATATCTTCAAGACCACTGTACACGTGAGCCAGGAATAGTGCAATTCCTTTTTCTCCCTCGGCTTGTCGCCGCATCAGTTCTGCCAATATACGGTGGGTTTCTTCTGTTTGCCCTTTCTTAAAATGTGCAATGGCCAGATAGGCTAACATCGATGGAGGCCTTGCTGATGAGAGACTGAATCCTTTTTCCAACTGAGCAATTGCCAGATCATATTTACCTGTATACAGGTATACTTTCCCCAATTTATTATGCAGATCTAAAATGTAAGGATTGAGCCTCAAGCCCTCTTGCAGCAATTTTTCGGCTTGATCATAATGCTTAAGAAAAAAATGGCTGAGCCCTATTTCCAAATAAATTCCATAATGTAGGGGATCGGTTGCCAGAGACTTTTCTCCTAATGCCAAAGCTTCTTCATATCTGCCCATATTGATCAGGAACTGCTGATAAAAAACTGAAGTAGCTCCTCCCGGAGCTACTTCCAGACCTCGTATGAAACTTTTTTCAGCTTTCTCAAAATTCCACTCAAACCAGAAATTAATTAGAGCCAATGCATTGTGGGCCTGGTATAAATTTTCATTCATTTCCAAAGCTTTTTGAGCTATTGGCAGCGCTTTTTGCTTGGCTTCATCAGGAGATATGTCTCCAGCCCAACTGGCCAGGTAGATGTAACTTAAGGCCAGCCAGCCATAAGCTGCATCAAATTTAGGGTCCAACTCAATGGTCTCCTGAAACAAATTGATAGCCTCATAGTAACCTTCAATAGAATAGGTCTCGAATTTATGAAGAGCTTTTAAATAAGAATTGTAAGCTGAAAGGTTTTGTGTAGGCTCCCTTTCTATCTGTTCCAATTCCAAATCAGAAAAGGTTGCTTCCAGGGTATTGGCAATGTTTAAAGCAAGGTCGGTCTGAATAGAAAAAATTTCCGATAGTTCCCGGTCATAGGTTTCAGCCCATAGGTTATGATCTGTCTCCACATTAATTAACTGAGCCGATACCCGAATTTGATTCCCATATTTCCGAACGCTACCCTCCAGGATATTAGAAACGCCTAATTCCTTACCTATTTCCCTGATTGACTTTTTCGAATTCTTGTAATTCATAATGGAGGTCCTGGAGATTACCTTCAATTCCCCAATTCTGGCCAAGTGGTTAATGATTTCCTCTGTAATCCCATCAATAAAGTATTCCTGAAGGGGATCATCTGACAGGTTTGCAAAGGGGAGAACGGCAACTGATTTATCATGCCCCACCCGAGACCATAAATTTGACATTTTGGTAACCAATGGGATAACCAGAAAGGCCAGCGCAAGCCCAAAAACCACCAAGCCAATTATCTTCAAGATACTTTGACTAAGAAATCTGATTTTTTCTTTCTTAACGGCGATCTGTTTTATGTCAGGTATTACCAAACCCGGATGGTTCACCGCAAAAACTTCCAGGGGATGAGTAATATTTTTAAATTTAAATTCACCTAGTGATTCAGTCTGAATGGAACCTTGATTGGTGACTTCATCATTGATCTTTTCCGATATGAGGACGCTTCCCGGTATGCCCAGGGATTCGATCCGAGAAGCCACATTTACACCATCTCCAATAATATCTTCCTGATCATATATTATATCTCCTAAATGAATTCCAATCCTTACGGGGATGTCTGGTTTCTCTCTGAAACTTAACTGCATATCAGTGCCGCATTGTACAGCTTCTACAGCACTGTCGAAAATACTTAAAGTTCCATCCCCATAATATTGAAGAATTTTACCATTATATTTTTTTGTGACGGTTTCAAATACCTCACGATGCCGCCTTCTAATTTTGATTGCATTTTCCTCATCTTTCTGCATCAAAGCTGTATATCCCTGGATATCCGTAAACATGATAGCTGCAAGTTGTCGCATTGGATTATTTGTTTGGCCTAATTTACATCATACTCTTTCTAAAAAGTGGCTCTACAATCTGATTCATAACTTAATACAGCAGAAATAGTTGATTTTTTTAACGTCAGAATCCAACTCTTTTTAGTAAGTCAGAAAACCTGGGATCTTTCCTAATTGAATTGAATTGAGGTTCGATTTTAAGCCAAATCATTTCAACTTCATGGGCCTGATAAGATTTTTCCAACCGTTCAAAGGCCAACTCCCTTTCCCCAATTCCGGCATAGATTTGGGCTAAAAAAAAGGAAGGACTTCCCTGAGACCCTTTTGATTCAAGAGATTTCAGCTCTTCAATAATTTGCTCAGCTTTTTCAGGTTGCCCAAATTTAAAGTAGGCAACCCCCAGGTCGCCAAGAAACGAGGGAATTCTTTCATTACCTACCAACATGCCCTGTTCCAGGGTTTTGATGGCCGGATAATAATTCCCAACATTCAAATATATTTTTCCCAATTTATGGTAACCGGTTAGGCTATTGGGAAATAAATCAATTCCTTCTTTCAAAATCTCAATAGATCGCTCGCGATTGTTTAGAAAATACTGGATTACTCCTCGATGAGTCCGATCGTAGGCATCCATAGGATTAAGTCTATGGCTTTCTGCAAAATGGTCTTCAGCAGCCTGAAACCTTCCCATCAACATAAGAAAGAACCCATAATAATAACCATAATTACCTGGGGCTTTCCCCTTTATATATTCTTTTTCTGCCCCGGCAAAGTCCCATTCAAACCAAAATTTAATGGTACTTAATTGATTCCTGGCGTTTATAAGGTTTGGATCAAGCTCCAGTGCCTTCATAACGTATGGGCATTGCTTCCTTCCTGGCAAGTTCAGGAGTTAAAACCCCCCTCCATGCCCCTTGGTTAATATAGTAATTGGCAATTTCTGCATAAGCTTCGGCAAATCCGGGATCAAGATTGATCGCTTGCCGTAACAATGGATAAGATTTTTTCAGACCTTCCATAGAGCCACTTCTTAAGTGATATTTCCCCTGCAAATAAAATTCGTAAGCTTCAGCATTTTTAGTTAGTTTCTTGTTGATATCTTCTTCCTCTTGGAATGTTAGTTCAGCTTGTAAGGAATTAGCTACCTCCATTGATACTTCCCTTTGTACTGCCAAAATATCGTCCAATTTACGATCATAGGTATCTGCCCAAATGTGTCTGTCTGTTTTAGCATCTATCAATTGAGTGGATATTCTCACCTGGTCTTTATTTTTCCTGACACTACCTTCTAAAATGTAAGCAACATTTAATTGCTTCGCTATTTCCTGCATATTATGTGTGGTATTCTTAAACACCATAACTGAAGTTCGTGAGATAACTTTTAAATCCCCAACTTTAGATAATTGGTTTATGATATCTTCGGTAATCCCGTCACTGAAATACTCCTGTTCAAGGTCTCTGCTTATATTAACAAATGGTAATACCGCGATGGATTTGTCTATTATTTCACCCTTGTTGCTTTCATCGCTTTTTACAAAATAGATTAATCCGAGTATCATCATTACCAAAAATATGCCGGCAATAGCTAACTTACTCCGGTGACCATAGAACCATGCCAATGCTAATTGGGTCTCACCACCTACCTTTTGAACCGAGGATTGACCAAGCCCATCAGAAGTGGGTACTGTTAAAGGATCATTGGAGACAGCATACAAATCCACTGGCCGGTCAACATTCTTAAGATTGAAAGTACCCAGGTATTGGGTCTGAATTGATTTCTGGTTTCTGATCTCATCGTAGACCTTATCAGATATAAACAAACTCCCCTCTACAGCAAGCGATTCAACCCGTGATGCTACGTTCACCCCATCTCCAATGACTCCTTCTTCATCAAAAACCAGGTCCCCGATATGTACTCCAATTTTAACAGGTATTTGGTTTTTTATTAACCCTGATTGTAATTCTATTCCGCAGGTGACCGCATCTATGGCACTTTGAAAAATGCTGAGCGTGGCTCCTCCGAAGTATTGGAGCACTTTGCCATTATATTGCTTGGTAATTGAATCAAAAATTTGATGATGCTTCTTCTTTAAGATATCGGTTTTCCTTGCATCTTGTTGCATCAATGCCGTATACCCAACGATTCTGGTGAACATGATAGCAGCTAATTGACGGGATTGGGACATGAGAACAAATTACAAATTAATTGATTTAATCTATCATTCCTTGTAAAGCACAGAATAGCAAGCAATACGTTTCCCAAGAATTAATTGAATCAATAAATCACTTATTGGCATCAATCTTGTGTTTTATAGGGAAACAGGTTTGAGAATCATGAAAAGTGTATTTATAATATTGACGATAATTTTGAGTACTACCAGGGATATGGGGTTGATCATGTTTCCATTCCATGGTTTCAACCGGGATATCAATTCCCGCTAGTCAAGCCAATAGTTCTTGGATAACTTTCCCACCAAACTGGCTCAACTGTTTATATCGCCCACCATGGAAATAGGTGAGTTTGTTGTCGTCTAACCCCAATAATCGAAGCATAGTAACATGAACATCGCGTATCGGGTGTACTACTTCTACCGCTTTTTCACCCATTTCATCAGTGGCTCCAATAGTATGTCCAGCTTTAACTCCACCACCAGCAAACCACATGGGCATGGCGGTGTTATTATGATCCCGACCGTAAGCGATACCACCTTCCCGAAAGCCATTGTCCGGGTGTACGGCCGAACTCTCCAGTCCACACTACCAGCGTTTCATCCAATAAGCCACGACGCTTTAAATCTGTGATAAGAGCGGTGATCGGTTTGTCAATGCTAGTAATCAGGTTCCCATGGGCACGAGCCAGAAAATCATGGCTGTCCCAACCACCCGAAAAAAGTTGAACATAAACCACGCCTTGCTCTATCAATCGCCTGGCCATTAGACATTTTCTGCCAAACGCGTCTGTTTCAGGTTCACCAATGCCATACATAGTTTTTGTGGCCTCGGTTTCAGAATCAATGTCCATAAGTTCCGGAACTTCCATTTGCATTCTAAATGCCAACTCATAGTTTGAAATACGAGCGGCTAGTTCATGGTGATCAGGATGAGTTTTCTGATGACTTTTATTGAATTCTTTCAAAATATCCAGACTTTCTCTTTGGTGATATCTGCTTAAACCTGGTGGTGGCTCAAGGTTGAGAATTGGGTGACCCTTTGGGCCTTAAGGGCGTACCCTGATAGTGGGCAGGTAGAAAGCCATTGGACCAATTCGCTGCGCCTCCCTGGGGATAAGCTACTTCCGGAAGCACTACAAAAGCAGGAATGTTTTCGTTCATGGATCCCAGGCCATATGTTACCCATGAGCCGATAGCCGGATCTCCGCCAAAGCGATTGCCGGTATTCATGTGGTACTGTGCTGTTGGGGTGATTCACAGATTCAGCCTGGCATCCCCTATAGAAACAAATATCATCCGCAACTTTTGGAAGGTATTGAAAGTACTCGCACATATCGGCCCCGGACTGACCCACTTTTCTAGAGCTGAATGGACTCCTGACTATGTATCGGTTACCGCTGGACATGGCGGAGAAATTTTCACCTTCCCGTTGAAATTGCTTTAAATGAAATTGTTCCAGAGTGGGTTTTGGATCAAAAGTATCAATGTGACTAGGGCCCCCCTTCCATCATCAGAAAAATGCATGCCTTAGCTTTCGGAATCATCATTGCTGGCTTAGCGGCTAATGGGTTAGCATTAACATTTGTAATCTTCTCAATGATTTTAGCGCCTTGTTCATTTGGCCTGCAGCCCATTAAACTGCTCAAGGCCAGCGAACCTACTCCAGTGCCTATGCCATAGATGAATTCTCTTCTGGTCTGTTTTCCGGAATCAGTAGACATAAATGAATTCATTTGAGTTGAACAGTACAATGCAAAAATCAGCCAGGGCTCTTGTTTCAGGTGCTACCTCCCATGTTTTCAGATCTGCCTGGTAATTTTTGTAAACATCCAATTCTTCAACAAAGCGGAAGATCTCTCCAGTCATTTCCTCGAACATCTCTCGTTCTACACTGATGGGCAGCTCTTCAACGGGGAATGGATTTTTTCGGTGGTAAGCCACCATTTTCTCCCAAAATGTTCTGGCCTTTGCGATTTCGGCCTCATTGGCCGGCCTATTCAATGTTTGACTTACTGCCGCCGACAACTGACTATTTAAGTCTGGATAGGTAGACCTAAGCCTATTTGCCAGTGCTATCGCCCGATCTCTCACACTACGATCATTAAACAACATAAATACCTGTGGGGTAACGCTGGAAGCAGTTCTACGTTCACAAGACAGGTCAGACATTGGCTGATTAAATACTTCCATCATAGGATCTACCAGGCCCCTAAGTTTTAATGCGTAGATCGAGCGCCTGTTTCTAGATTCCGGAGTCGGAGAGGGCTGATAAGCCGGTGCTATGGACCCCATGATATGTCGAGGCTGTAACGCTTGTTCGGGATGCATTTCAGGTCTGACCGGATACCCACCAACAGTAGGATTTAACTCTCCAGAAGCAAACAACATGGCATCTCGTATTTCCTCCGCTTCTAATCTCCTGGGTTCAAACTTTGACAGGTATTTGTTGTTGGGATCTGTTAAGGACAATCGCTGCTGGTTTGGATGGCTGCTGCTTCTCTGATATACATCCGAATTCATAATAAGACGGTGAAGGGCTTTTAAAGACCACTCATTCTCCATAAAATTCATAGCCAACCAGTCCAGGAGTTCGGGATGAGTAGGTTGCTTACCTGTGACCCCGAAATTATTGGTGTTTTCTGCTATTCCCTTTCCAAAATGATATTGCCACACCCTATTGACAATTGACCGGGAGGTTAAAGGGTTTTCAGGGTTTACCACCCAACGGGCAAAATCCAGTCGCCTGAGATCTCTGTTATGCGAAATCTCTGCATCAAGGGTAAATTGAGGCTGCTGACTCTTTAGACTATCCTGCAGGGAGGGCAAGGCGCTTAATATACCCGGGGATACTTTATCAGACGGTGCATAGACTGACCCACCGGTTAAAACAAAGGAATCATCGAGATCGCCTTCGGTGTTTTCCGGCATTCTAAGTATCCGGTTACTATTCAATACCCGGCGGGGTCCGTTATAAACAGAGAAGGCAAGGCCCTCATAGCCATCCATTTCCTTACTGTAACGCTGTACCCGCTTTTGAAGAAGTTTCCTATAGCCCAGTTCCTGGTTAGTCAGGCCGTAGTATACCGGTGGTTTTTGATTTTCGGGCATTGAGCGACGTTCTTTTTTGGGAACATATTTCATGCCTCGATCTTCCATCCATTTTCTGGCAAAGTATTCCTCTTTTTGACGAACCCTGCGTTGTTCTTTCTTCGCTTTGTCAAGCAGGTCTAGCACTCTCTTCTTTTCTTCAGGAAGCATACCGGTGTTTTCGGCTTCAAGATATGGCGCAGGCCTTTCGGCAAATTGAGTGGTTGCAAATATTGCCTGTATTTGATAATAATCCTTTGTGGGAATTGGATCAAATTTGTGGTCGTGGCAACGTGCACAGCGCAACGGTTGTGATAGAAAGGTTTCTCCTACCGCATTGGTCACATCGTCCAGGTAGTATTGACGAGTTTCTGCCTCTACACTCATAAAAGTATGTTCCCAGGGTCCCATTCTCAAAAACCCCGAAGCAATTAAATTCTCTGAATTTTTCGGATCCAATTCATCTCCGGCAATTTGTTCCACAACGAATTGATTGTAGGGTTTATCGTCATTAAGTGATCGAACCACGTAGTCACGATATCGCCAGGCATTTGGGCGTTTATAATCATTAGAAAATCCATCGCTATCAGCATACCTTACCACATCTAACCAATGCCTGCCCCATTGCTCGCCATAATGAGGGCTTTCAAGCAGACGGTCCACTAATTTAACATAAGCGTCATGCGAATTATCCTCTACGAAAGCTTTAATTTCCGGCGGGCTGGGAGGGAGCCCTAAAAGGTCATAGGTGGCGCGTCTTATGAGGGTAAGTTTATCTGCTTTTGGTGCCCCTTCCAATTGGTATTCCTGGAGTTTTTTATCGACAAACGCATCAATTGGGTTGCGGCTGCTATCATTGTCTACGGATTCCCACGGAATAGCATGGTGGCGTAGTGGATAAAAAGCCCATATTTCCAAGGGGTTGTATTTCCTATTAGCCCACGACTCAGTAAGCGCGTCACTGGTTGCAACTGCTACCTTTCCGTAATAATTCCAGCCCCCTGCAGTAATTAATTCCTGTCGTCTTTTTTCACCGGGCCAGGGAGCGCCGGCTTCTATCCAGGCAAACAAGTCATTGAGCTCACCCTGGGACAACTTGTCATTGACTTTTGGAGGCATGGCAAAGTCTTCATCTTCTCTGTTTGCAGCAAAATATATGGGGCTTGCTTCAGCATTGCCGGGAAGCAAAGCAGGCTCACCGGATTCACCGCCTTTTAGCATTCCCTTCAAAGTGCGAATGTCAAAATCCCCCTTCGATTTCCTTTTGATCTTCCCCATGACAGGCAAAGCATTTGGATTCAAGCAATGGGTAAACCTGGAAGGTGAATAGTTTTTCCACGTCCAGGTCCTGGGTTACTCCCGGACCATTATTTTGATTGCAGGAAACCAACAGCGCCTGTGAGTATAAGGCCAACAATCAAATCACGGGGATAGCACATTTTGATGAGAAAAATAGTCATCCTATTTTCATATATATGGTTTTATATTTATTCATTTAATTGAATGGTCACTTTCATATCATTATTCCTATTTGATTTTGTAATGTAGGTTTTTTTACTAAAAAATCTACATTACGAAGTATTGAATATCTCCAGGGTAAGACGTCGGGAAAGTAGTAAAAACTTATTCTTAATCTATTAAATCTCTCATATTATACTGTTTCACTTTTTTTCATTATCAAGATAATTTATATTGTATCATGACCATTCAAAGAGTTTCTAGAGCGATCGCAGTCAGTTTGGTGGGGATATGTATCACCGGATTTACTGGTGGCATGCCCATGAGTGCCAAATAACCCGTTCCAATCATTTTTGACACAGATATTGGAACGGACGTGGATGACGCTGGAACATTGGCGATCCTCCATGTCTTGGCTGACCGGGGTGAGGCTAAAATACTGGCCACAATTAGCGCCAATCAAAATCGTTGGGCTGCACCGGCCATCGACGTAATCAATACTTACTATGGCCGAGGCGACATTCCCATCGGCTCCTCCAAGACGGGCCCCAATGACGAGTATTGGTACAGGGATTTTGTGCCCAAATTTCCCCATGATCTAACCAACGGTGACGATGCCCCCGATGCCATTTCCCTCTATCGCAAGATCCTTGCTGAACAACCCGATCACAACGTTACCATCGTTGTGGTGGGTTGGCTCACTAACATGGCCGGCCTCCTCAACAGCTCTCCGGACGATTACAGTCCGCTGAGCGGCCAACAGCTCATTGCCGCCAAAGTGAAACAATTGGTCATAATGGGTGGCACATGGCCCAACATCAAGAATGAGGAGGATTACAACTTCCATATGGACAGTTTGGCAGCCCACAAAGTAGTACGCGATTGGCCCGGCAAGATCATGTTCACCGGTCTTGGAAAAAATGTCATGACCGGTGCCCAATTGATGGCCCACCGGACCAATGATCACCCGGTACGGGCGTTCTACAGCAAGTTTTTAGAGGCAAATAAGGTATCCTCAAGACCGAGTTGGGATCAGATCGCCGTTCTCTACGCTGTCCGAGATTTGTCCCACTACTTCACAGCTGTTAAAGATGGCCAATGTGTAAGCCAAAAGGACGGAAGCAATAAATGGGTGCCGGGCTCCGCAAAGAATCATGGCTATCTTGTTTACAAGATGCCGGAAGAAGAACTGGCCACCGTGATCGAGGACTTGATGTTGATGCCACCTGCCAGGTAAGGTGCCGGAGATCTCAAATCTCAGATAATCTTAAATTTCAGATTATCATTTGTCATTAAATTGACACTTTATAAAATTTTATGTAACTAAAGCCAAGTGATATTGGTTATAGCAGCTAATAATCAAATCACGGGGACAGCACTTATTTTATGAGAACAATCGCCATTATTGGCAATGGTATTTCGGGTATCACCGCCGCCAGGCATTTACGAAAACTGGGTGATGACGAGATAGTGGTAATCAGCGGCGAAACCGATCATTTTTTTTCCCGCACTGCGCTTATGTATATCTACATGGGTCATATGAATTATGAGCATACTAAACCGTATGAAGACTGGTTTTGGACCAAGAACAACATCCAATTGCGTCGTGCCTGGGTTCAGGAGTTAAAACCAGAAGAAAAACAACTGCTGCTATCCACGGGAGAGCATCTTTCCTATGATAAACTGATTATAGCCACAGGGTCCAAATCCAATAAGTTCGGTTGGCCAGGACAGGATTTACCGGGCGTTCAGGGTCTCTATAGTTACCAGGATCTTGAGCTAATGGAAGAAAACACCCGGAATATTCATAAAGCCGTAATAGTTGGCGGAGGGTTAATTGGGGTGGAGATGGCAGAGATGCTTCGTACCAGAAATATTAGGGTAGATCTCCTTATCAGGGAAAAAGAGTTCTGGGAGGTGGTTTTACCAAAAGAAGAGGCCTCTTTGATAGGCCGCCATTTAATCGAGCACCATGTCAATCTGCGCAAAGAAACAGAATTGAAAGAAATTATTGCAGGCGATAATGGCCGGGTAAAAGCAGTGATTACCACATCCGGAGAAACTATTGAGTGCCAATATGTAGGGCTGACCGTAGGGGTCAGTCCAAATATCGAATTCCTCAATGGCTCCGGGTTGGAGTTGGACCGGGGCGTTTTGGTCGACCGGTATTTACGGACCAATTTGCCTGATGTATATGCTATCGGCGATTGTGCTCAGTTTAAGGGAACCCTCTACCCCAATAGACGGCCCATTGAACAAGTGTGGTACACCGGAAGGATGCAGGGTGAAACGGTGGCACGAACCATCAGCGGTAAAGACACAGCCTACAAGCCTGGGATCTGGTTCAACTCTGCAAAATTCTTCGATATAGAATATCAAACCTATGGACACGTTTGGAATACACTTCGAGAAAATGAGCAGCAATTTTACTGGGAACACCCTGATGGCAAAAAGTGTATAAAATTCGTATACCATAAGGAGAACCATCAACTATTGGGTGTGAATACCTTTGGGATCAGGTTGAGGCATCAAGTGCTGGACCGGTGGCTGCAAGATAAACGCGACATATTTTATGTATTGAAAAATTTACCACAAGCAAATTTTGACCCTGAATTTTACAAAAGACATGAACAGGAAATAATATCATATTTTAACCAGCAACATCCATCTAACCCAATAAAACTAAAATCGGGAATTTTCTCCAGCCTGTTCAGCTAATATTATGAGACATATTCAAACCACCGGATTAATACTGTTCATACTGGGATTCGCTATTTTTATCGGATCATTCTTTCTCAGTAATTTTCGAATAGCCAACGAACAACTGGCGGAGGTTCTTACTGCCAGTGAAAGAGAATCTCTGGAGCCCCATATACAGCATTTGGTCAACCAAGAGTACGGATCAAACTTTACCTTCATACATGATCTGAACCAAGTTTTTATTGATGCCAATGACTATGCAAGCAAAACCTACGGGGTGTCAAGCTCGGATTTGGTAGCAATTGCAGTGGCATCCGGAGCATCCTACCCCATGCGTTTTTCCCTGGACGTTATTGACCAAGTCTTTACCTCCGATGATGAAGTCGATGCTTTTAAAAAGAAGGCTTTTTTGGACTATGGAGGATGGCTGGATCAGCGTGAGTACAAGGATAAAGAAGCTTTGCTTAGGGATTTAGGCAGTGTGGCAGATAATTTTAACAAATATAGTCTCATTGGTCAAAAGGGATTCGATAAATACCGGGTTAAAAACCTAAAATATGAACTGGCAAAGGCCTCAAGTACCGGGCCTGTAAAAGACCATCCCTGGTTATTTATGATACTCACTTATGGACTCTGTATTCTGGGGGCCATCATGTACTTACTGCCCAAGGTAAAAAGCGATGGTCCTCCCGGGATCAGAAACAACAATATTCATTTCTCCCCGATGAAGTACAGAGGTTGGCTTGGAATCCTGACGGGCACTTTTCTCATCTCCTTTTACATTACCCTGTACTATTTCCCAGAGTATATGACCAACTGGATCATCATGGTTGATCCCGTTAGTATCCTTTTAAAAGGTAGTCCTGCCGGCAGGTTCTTCCTATACGGTTTCCTTTACACCTTGAGCATTCTGGTGATGGGAACTAGAATGTTAATTAACTACAGGCATAGCAACTATCAGATCGCCCGCACAATTTCGGTAATGTTTTTCCAAACGGCTTTTGCTTTTTTAATACCAGAGATCTTACTGAGGTTAAATAAACCGTACTTCGATTTTAAAAATATCTGGCCGCTGGATTATGACTTTTTCTTTGACAATGAACTGTCTACCTTGATCGATAGCGGATCACTGGGGCATCTTTATGCTGGGATGGGGTATTGCCTTAATCGTACTGGGGGTACCTATTCTGGTTTACTTCTTCGGGAAACGTTGGTATTGTTCATGGGTCTGTGGATGCGGCGGTTTGGCAGAGACCCTGGGAGATCCATACAGACAACTGTCAGACAAATCACTAAAAGCATGGAGAATTGAACGATGGATGATTCATGCTGTGTTAGTATTTGCAGTGGTTATGACCGGAGGTGTACTTTACACTTACTGGACGGGCAGCTCCCAGATCCTGGGACTTAACACCTATACCATACGAGAAGCCTACGGTGCCTGGATAGGCGCCGGGTTTGCGGGTGTGGTAGGTACCGGTTTTTATCCCTTGATGGGCAACCGGGTATGGTGCAGATTCGGCTGCCCTTTGGCCGCCTATTTAGGCTTAGTCCAACGTTTTAAATCCCGCTTTCGTATTACTACCAATGGGGGACAGTGCATATCATGCGGCAATTGTTCCACCTATTGCGAAATGGGTATCGATGTAAGATGGTATGCACAACGTGGACAGAACATCGTACGTTCATCCTGTGTGGGATGTGGCATCTGCTCCGCGGTATGTCCACGGGGGGTGCTCAATCTGGAAAATGCTTCAGAAAAAGGTCGATTTAACAAACCCGTACTCATTGGGAATGATAGTTTTGAAGTACGGGAATGAAATTCGTGCAGACTTTGTTTGTCATATTAGGGACATTTTAAACTGACCATTATTTTTAGTTTACAGGGATTCGCAATCTTTATTTGGGAACAATTGATATCAAAGTAATTATTCCTGCATTCAATGAGGAAAATGCTGTGGGGAAGGTAATCCGGGACATACCAAAGGACCAGGTTTCAGAGGTAATTGTAGTTAACAATGCCTCTACAGACCGAACTGAAACCGTGGCAACAGCGCTAGGCGCCACAGTTTTGAATGAACCTCAGAAAGGTTATGGAAATGCTTGTCTAAAAGGAATAAACTACTTAAGCAATCAGGAAACTAAACCTGATGTGGTGGTGTTCTTAGATGCAGATTATTCTGATCATCCCGAGGAACTCCCCAGGCTGGTGGAACCGATAGCCAGGGGAGCTAAAGATCTGGTAATTGGAAGCCGGGCGCTGGGTGAACGCCAGAGCGGTTCCATGACCATCCCGCAAGTTTTTGGAAACTGGCTGGCTGTTGCCTTGTTAAAGTTATTGTATGGGGCTAAATTTACGGATTTGGGCCCTTTCAGGGCCATCAGATACAGCAGCCTGATGGAACTAAATATGCAGGACAAGACTTATGGCTGGACCGTTGAAATGCAGGTTAAAGCCATGAAAAACCATTTAAGATATATAGAGGTGCCTGTTAAATACAGGGTGAGAACAGGAAAATCAAAGATTTCAGGTACTGTTAAGGGTACAATCATGGCTGGCTACAAGATCCTGTGGACGATTTTTAAGTATTTATGATGGAATACATTATTACATTTTTATATACCGCCGCTTTGCTGTACATATTTCTGTTCAGCATGGGCCAATTACATCTTACCTGGAACTATCGGAAAAGGAAGAATGTGTCTTCGGAGCCTCCAGCTCTGGATTTATCGGACGCCCCCAGGGTGACTGTACAGCTTCCCATTTTTAATGAACTTTATGTAGTTGAAAGATTAATTGATGCGGTAGCCAAATTCAATTATCCTCATGAAAAATTAGAAATACAGGTACTGGATGACTCAACGGATAGTACAACCGAGTTGATTTCCAAAAAAGTAAAGACTTTGAGGGCACAGGGGTTGGATATTTCACATGTAAGGCGCGAAGATAGGTCCGGGTTCAAGGCCGGGGCACTACAACATGGACTGAAACTTGCCAAAGGTGAATTCCTGGCAATTTTTGATGCCGACTTTTTGCCAAAGCCTGATTTTCTTCTGAAAACGCTGCCCTATTTCCAGGATTTAAAGATAGGGATGGTCCAAACCCGCTGGGGGCACGTAAATAAAGACTACTCCATGCTGACCAGGCTTCAGGCATTTGGACTGGACGCTCACTTTACAATTGAACAAAAAGGAAGAAGCAATGCAGGGAGCCTTATTAATTTCAATGGCACTGGAGGAGTCTGGAGAAAGGAATGCATACTGCAATCCGGAGGCTGGTCTGCTGATACCTTAACCGAAGACCTGGACTTAAGTTATAGGGCCCAATTGAAAGGGTGGAATTTCAAGTACCTGGAGAACGTAGTGGCCCCCGCCGAGTTACCAGTACTTATGCCGGCTGTTAAGTCGCAACAGTTTAGATGGAACAAAGGCGCCGCTGAGACTGCCAAGAAAAACCTGAACAATATTCTCCGATCCGACTGGAGTTTTATCAAAAAAACCCACGCATTTTTTCACCTGTTCAACAGTTCAGTTTTTGTGTGCTTGCTGGCAGCTGCGTTACTAAGCATACCTATGCTCTTCATAAAGAATACATATCCGGAGTTTAACAGAGTTTTTAATTTGGGAAGCATCTTCCTGCTGGGGTTTTTCTCAATAACCTACTTTTACTGGGTAGCCAACAAACAAATTATCCGGGATAATCCAAGACGGTATTTTTTCAAGATGTACCCCTCATTTTTAACGGTATCCATGGGCCTTTCTCTTCACAATACCATTGCGGTATTAGAAGGTTTTTTGGGATTAAAATCTCCTTTTGTTCGCACCCCAAAATTTGACATCAGACATTCAAAAGATCATTTGAGGAAGAATATCTATATACAAAATAAGGTTTCTATCAGTACCTGGTTAGAAGGTTTGCTTAGTCTCTATTTTGCCTTTGGAATATTGGCGGGTATATATCTTGGTGATCTCGGGTTGGTGATTTTCCATGTGATGCTTTGTTTGGGATTTGCCAGCGTTTTTTATCAGTCCGTGAAAACGGTAAAATATGCTACCTAAGGGCAGGCAGAAACTACAATTATATTGGTTGATTGGCGCCTCCCTACTGTCCCTGGTTAGCTATCATGTCCTGCTTTATCAGACAGACCGCCAGGATTTTTTCCCGGTTCTTTTACTTTTTACGGTTTTGTCATCTGTTTACTTGTTGGTAATACAGTTAGAAAGTGAACCAATGCTGCTTTGGGCCTTAGGTGCAGCGGTGTTGCTGAGGCTTTCATTGTTATTGGCTGTTCCTGAACTTAGTGATGATTTCTACCGGTTTATCTGGGACGGTCGACTGCTAAGTCAAGGTTTTAGCCCATTTACAGAAATCCCCTCGAAACTAATGGAAGACCCGGAGTTTAGCAAGCTGCTAATCAACCAGCTGCTTTACCTGGGAATGATCTCCAGGGACTATTTCACTATCTACCCTCCAATTGCACAATGGATCTTTGTTATTGCTGCCAGGCTATTTCCAGAAAGCATAATTGGCAACCTGGTGGTCATTCGATTGTTCATCATGCTAGCAGAGTTGGGGTCTATCATGCTGATTATGCGAATATTAAAAGAGTACCGGTTGTCTCCACATAAGGTCCTCATATATGCCTGGAACCCCCTGGTAATTATTGAGCTCACCGGTAACCTTCACTTCGAGGCGATAATGATCTTTTTCTTATTATTAGCTATTTATTTCTTCCAAATAAGTAAATGGAGGTGGTCCGCATTGGCATTTGCCGCCAGCGTTGCTGCTAAATTGATTCCACTGATCTTCCTTCCCTTATTGATCTTCCGAATGCCCTGGAAAAAAGTAGCCGGTTACTGGGCGCTGTGTGCGCTAATGGTTATAGGGTTTTTTCTAACTGTTTGGAGCCCTGAACTAACCAAAAGCATGACTTCAAGCCTTTCGCTTTACTTTCAGAAGTTTGAATTCAATGCCAGCATTTATTACCTGGTTAGAGAAATCGGATTTGCCGTAAAAGGCTTCAATATTATCCAGGAAGCCGGCAAGTATCTTGCTTTAACCACCCTTTTATTTATTCTGGGGTTTTCCTGGTACTCCCATGGCTCCATGCCCTGGCCAAAAGCCATGCTTTGGGCCTTAATGGTTTATCTTCTAATGTCCACTACGGTCCATCCCTGGTACATTACTCCCATGGTAGCATTAGCGGTGTTTACAGACTATCGGTTCCCAATTGCCTGGTCAATGCTGGTTATGGTCAGTTATGCAGGCTATTCCGTAAACGGATATACTGAAAATATATATCTGGTTATAGCTGAATACTCATTACTGACACTTACCTTGATTTGGGATTTAGTAAGTGAGCGCAGTCAGTTGAACAAAAACGGTTATAATTTGGTTAGTACTGGATGAAACCCCATTCCCTACTTTATGTTATTAGTAGCTTTTTCTTTTTTCCAGCCTGTGGGCAACAGAGTTTGGAAAAAAAACTTGAAAGCCTTTACCGGTACACTGTTCCATTGGTCCAACCGGAGCAGCTTGAAAATTGGCAGGTGTCCGGGAAAGAGCTGATTCTATTAGATATCCGAAGCCCAAAAGAATACCAGGTGAGTCATTTGAAGGGAGCTGAGCTGATCGATTATGAATCATTCGATCCCAGGATCATCGCTCACATCTCCAAAACATCTACCGTAGTGGTTTATTGCAGCGTAGGTTATCGGAGCGAACGAGTAGGAGAAAAAATGAAAGAGCTGGGATTTCAAGAAGTATATAATCTATATGGGGGGGTATTCCAATGGAAAAACCAGGGAAACCCGGTAGTAAATGATAAAAATCAACCAACTGACTCTGTACATGCCTACAATCGGAGTTGGGGTAAGTACCTGAAACAAGGAATTAAGGTATATGACTGATGGGCTGTTATTAATTTTTGTTAAGAACCCAATACTTGGTCAGGTCAAAACCCGATTGGCTGCTACCATCGGTGATAAACCTGCCTTAGAGATCTACCTGAAACTACTGCATCATACCCAGGACATCACCAAGGAAATACAGGTTGACCAAGCGGTCTTCTATTCAGATTTTGTTGATGAAAATGATTCCTGGGATAATTCAACTTACCTGAAAAAGGTACAAAGTGGCGAGGACCTGGGCCTCAAAATGAAGACAGCATTTCAATGGGGACTCCAGACGGGTTATAAAGAGATCTGTATCATTGGCAGTGACTGCTATGAACTGACTCCGGAAATTATAATGAGCGCCTTTCAAATATTAAAAACAAAGGATGTTGTTCTTGGACCAAGTAACGATGGTGGTTATTATTTGCTGGGCTTGAAGGAAATGAGAGATGAACTATTTCAAAATAAAGAATGGAGCACGGATTCAGTAGCGGCAGATACCTTGGCCGATTTTGAAAAATTGGGTCTTAGCTATGGAATGCTGGAACCGCTCAATGACGTGGATACTGAAGAGGACTTGCCGGATGAGATTAGATGGGAATAGGGGAACATGGGAACAAGCGAATAGGGGAGCAAGCGAACAATTGAACAATAGAATAATTGAGCATTTGAATAATAGAATCGACTTACTGGTTCTTTTGGCGATTCAACGACCGAACACTATCTCCTGTAGGATTATTGTAAGAGAACAAAAAAAGCCCCCGGTTAAAGGGGCTTCACTAAATAATCAATGAACAATATCAATTGTAAACGGTACTTAACTCGGTTCTTTAAGTTCGCCTGGGCAGCAAAGGAAACCATTATCAATTTCGCCGTCAATAAAGTTTTCATTTATACCGGATATTAAATCGACAGCTTCACCAACTGTAAGTTTGGATTCACAACCACCCAGGGCTTTGTTGGCCTGGTTTAGTACTTGCTGAACTGACTTTCCGGCAAATTCACCTGAACATAATACCAAATCACATAACAAAAACTCCGCTTCTCCAAAATCTTCTAAAAAGTGATCGAAGTGATTGTTCAATGTTAATGCCACAATATGCCCTGCTAATGTATTTTTCAGATCGTCAGTTGTCGGATCTACATAATGTTGAGTTAAAGAGGTTGGCTTACCTCCATTGGGTAAAAAGGCTTCAACTGCCGCAGCTGATGTAAGGTTAATGGTAAATCCATAATCGCAACCGACCGTAAGGCCATTTGGAAATACATCATCGAAGTAAGTGTCCCTGAGATAACCAGTATTTTTACCAGCAGCTGGTGCGCCCCACCCACCTGGTGTCTGAGTGCGGTGACCAATTTCGCAATCCCCCGGTGGAGGTTCATTTCCCGTGACCAGATCTGGCAAGGCTAATAATTCAGGCTCACTTTCTTCACAACTAATGAGAAATATAGCAGTAGTCATAAATAACAATGAGAATAGTAAATGTAATTTTTTCATGATTTAGAGATTAATTTTTAGTTTTTGTTATGCTTTTGAATAAGAGAATATAGTGATTTTTTCTTTTTATATCAAATATATTATATAATATATATATATAATCCTACATTATAACAACTAACCTTCTCTAAAAAGAATTCTGAAAACCATCTTATTTTAATATTAAAACTTACATGTTGTTCTTGGACCAAGTAACGATGGTGGTTATTATTTGCTGGGCTTGAAGGAAATGAGAGATGAACTATTTCAAAATAAAGAATGGAGCACGGATTCAGTAGCGGCAGATACCTTGGCCGATTTTGAAAAATTGGGTCTTAGCTATGGAATGCTGGAACCGCTCAATGACGTGGATACTGAAGAGGACTTGCCGGATGAGATTAGATGGGAATAGGGGAACATGGGAACAATAGAATAATTGAACAAACCAACAAGGGAATAATAGAACAATTGAGCAATAGAGCATTTGGAGCTTGATTGGATTTTTTAGTTTGGGTTTTGAGATTTGCGCTGGCTTTCCACACCCCCGCCTTCGTACTACTGACTACGGCTGGCGAAGCACACCCACACCCACACTCACACTCCTACCTCAATTTATCCATGTCCCTGATCAGGAATTGGTTGAAAAGCCGTCGCAAATAAAGACACAATCGAGAATAATTGGCGAAAATCGTTTAAATTTAGTAAACCCTTAAATTCAGTAAACCCTTAAATTCAGCTTCATGAATTGGAAACTTATCTTACCCTTGATTCTGACGATATCCGTAATATTGTTTTTAATTTTAAAGAGCAGTTCCCGGGCCACTGATTCTGATTTACTGATTAAACCTCGGTTTGGTGAATTTCAGATTAATATCATTACCACTGGGGAATTGGAGGCCAAAAGTTCAGTGGATATTTTGGGTCCTACAGGTTTACAAGCTGCCCAAATTTGGCAGGTGAAACTGGATCATATTGTGCCAGAAGGATCACTAGTCAAAAAAGGGGATTATATTGCCCGGCTTGACAATTCGCAATTGATTGAAAAGGTTAAAACTAAACAAAGCGATCTTGAACAAAATTTATCGAAATACACTCAAATAAGATTAGATACAGCCCTGGAGTTGCGACAAGCCAGAGATGAACTAATCAACCTCAAATACTCGGTAGAGGAAAAAAAATTAGTACTGGAACAATCGACATACGAACCACCCGCTACTATAAAACAAGCAGACATTGATCTGGAAAAAGCAGAGAGGGCCTTAGATCAAGCAGGAAATAATTACCAATTAAAATACCAAAAAGCCGTTGCTCAAATGCAGGAAGCAGCTTCCAAGGTATCCAATGATCAAAATCGTTTGGATTTTCTGGAAACGACCGTGCGACAATTAAATATAAGCGCTCCCAATGACGGCATGGTTATATATCACCGTGATCGGAGTGGGAAGAAAATAACTACTGGGTCACAAATTCCAACCTGGCGACCTATAGTCGCTACCCTGCCAGATCTCACAACCATGGTTTCGAAGACTTATGTCAATGAGGTGGACATCCGGAAAGTGAGGAAGGGTCAATCTGTTAATATTGGTCTGGATGCTTATCCTGATAACAGACTTACTGGAGAAGTCATTAGTGTAGCCAATGTTGGAGAGCAGAAACCAAATTCCGACTCAAAAGTATTTGAAGTTACCATCGAGATACACAAATCGGATACCACTCTGAGGCCAGCAATGACTACTAGCAATAACATTATTGCAGAAGTGTTGAATCAGGTGGTGTATATACCATTAGAGTGTCTGCACAACCAAGGTGATAGTATAACTTATGTGATAAAAAAAAGTCGATTAGGGCTAATTAAACAAGAGGTAGAGGTTGGCCCATCGAACGAAAACGAAGCTATCATTGAAAGGGGTGTTACAGCTAGTGATGAATTATTCCTTTCAGTGCCTGAAAATGCCGAGAATAAAGATATAATAATCCTATCTGAAGATTAAATCTGTTTCCAGGTATTCCTCTTATGGTTGAAAACATAGCCTCCAATTTTCCAATAGCCATTGATGCAATAAGGTCAAATAAAATCAGATCCTTGCTCACAGCCCTGGGTATAATATTTGGAGTTGGTGCAGTAATTGCAATGATGGCAATTGGAAATGGAGCCCAAGCTGAGATCCTGGAACAGATAAAATTGGTTGGGGCAAATAATATAGTAATTACCCCGATAGTGGAGCAAGTTGAGGAGGAAATAACCGAATCGTTCCTCATAAAAGAACCGGAATTTTCTCCAGGCCTTACCCTGTTAGATGTCAACAGTATTAAGGATTTTGTGCCAGGTGTTGATAAGGTTAGCCCAGAAATCATTATTGATACACATTTAATAAAAAATGGTATCAGGAGATCTGCAAAGCTGGTGGGCATTGATTCAACATATTTCAGTATTACTAATTTTAAACTGGCATCAGGTAAAAACTTCAACCGGGATCAACTGTTAAGAGGTGACCCTGTTTGTATAATAGGTCGTGGAATTCAAAGTAAGTTTTTCAGTCAGGAAGATCCTATGGGGAAAAGTATCAAATGCGGCCAACAATGGCTTAAGGTGGTTGGAGTTTTGGAGCAACGATTAATTTCAAAGAAAAGTATTGCAAACTTAGGTATACGGGACTATAACATGGATGTTTATACTCCCATTCAAACTGTTCTTATCAGGTACAAGAATCGGGCCTCAATTACCAGTACCCTAATTCAAAGAGCTAATCAAAATAACCAAGAAGAATCCAAGGCGCCGGTTAATTATCACCAGCTTGACCGACTGGTGATACAGGTTGCAAACTCCAATACCATGGCCGCTACCTCCGATGTGATTTCCAGAATGCTTAAACGCCGTCATTATGGTGTGGTAGACTATCAGATTAGCATTCCCGAGTTACTGCTTCAACAACAACAGCGGACCAAGCGTATTTTCAATATTGTATTAGGTGCAATTGCTGCGATCTCCCTGCTGGTGGGGGGGATTGGAATTATGAATATCATGTTAGCATCAGTGATGGAACGAATTAAGGAGATTGGATTAAGACTTTCCGTAGGTGCCAAGAAGCAAGATATAGTTTTTCAATTTTTGTTTGAAGCCATCTTAATAAGTGTTTTTGGTGGCATTCTGGGGATTATTCTGGGATGGCTGTTTGCCGTGTTGGTTTCAAAAGTAGCTGATATACCTACTATAATTAGCCTTTTTTCAATTTTATTGGCATTCGGTGTGGCAACCACCATCGGATTGATTTTTGGAATCGCTCCGGCTCGCCGCGCAGCCCAACAAGATCCCATAACCTCACTAAGACATGAATAGCATAAAAATCCTTCTCGGCCTTGTTTTACTGTGCAATTTAGGATTCGGCCAAGATCGTATCCTAACCTTACAAAAAGTCGTAGAATTAGCTCGCAATCAATCTCAATCTTCTCTTTTAGCCGAAACCGAAAAGGAAAATCAATATTGGCAGTGGCGAACGTTTAAAGCAAATTTCCTTCCTAACCTTGGTATTAATGGGACCTTACCGGATTTCAACAGGTCTTTTACACCGGTAACACAACCAGATGGGACTACTAAGTTTCAACCGGTTTCCGTAAATAACTCCAACGTTCAAATTTCCATAAGCCAAGCCTTGGGATTGACCGGTGGGCGAATATTTGCAAGCTCCCAGGTAAATCGATTTGATGATTTTGAAAACGATGTAACTCGTTTCAGTGGAAGTCCATTTTTTATAGGGCTTGTACAACCACTCTTCGGATTCAATGAATTAAAATGGGATAAAAAAATCGAACCATTGCTTTACGACGAATCATTAAAAGGTTATGTCGAAGATCTGGAAGATATATCGATTCGGACCACTGGTTTATTTTTTGATATGTTGTTAGCCCAGATTAGCCTGGAAATGGCCAAAAAAAACGTATCAAGTAATGATACCATCTTAAATATAGGAAAGGGCCGCTATGATTTGGGAAAAATTGCTGAGAATGATCTTTTACAATTAGAACTTAATTTACTCAATTCTAACCAGGAAGTATCCCAAGCCACTTTGGACATAAAAACCGCTCAATTAAGACTACTTACATACATCGGCCTCTCAGAAGTGCAGAATGTCAGACTAGCCAGGCCGGATGAAATTCCTGAATTCCAAATTGATGAAACGCTGGCTCTTACAGAGGCCCGGAAAAATCGACAGGAATCGATTGCTTTTAAAAGACGAAGATTGGAAGCTGAACGGAACGTGGCTCAAGCACGCGGCAATAATGGTCTGAATGCAGATTTGTTTGCCACCTATGGCCTCTCTAGTCGAGGCGATGCGTTGAGTGATGTTTACCAGGACCCTGATGACTCACAACGATTAAGAATTGGATTTGATATTCCCATTTTGGATTGGGGAAGACAGAAATCCATTGTTAAGACCGCCGAAGCAAATCAAAAGCTGGTAAATTATACTGTGGCACAGGATGAAATTAATTTTGATCTGGAAATACTAACCATAGTAAGACAGTTTGATGTATTACGTCAACAAAAGGAAGTATCCTCTAAGGCTGATGATATAGGACAAAGAAAATATGATATTACTAAAAACAGGTATCTAATCGGTAAAATAAGTATTACAGATCTGAATCTGGCATTGCAGGATAAAGACATAGCCAAAAGAAATCATATTCAATCGCTTAGAGATTTCTGGGTGACTTACTATAGGATCCGACAGTTAACCTTATTTGATTTCGAGCTTAATCGATCTTTGATTGCAGCGCAATTGAATTAATATCGGCTAAGAACCCACACTCTACCTCAATTTATCCATATCCCTAATCAAAATCTTCCTCCTGTCAAAATTGATGAGATTTCTTTCCCTTAGATCATTGAGAATGGTGGTAACTGTTTGCCTGGAGGTGCCGGTCAAATTAGCAATATCCTGATGGGTCAATTGATTTTTTACCATAGTTTCAAACCCGACCTTTTGACCGCGCTCCTGGGCCATCTCCTTGATAAACTCTACAATACGGGTCCGGGCATCTTTGAATACCAATGATTCCAATCTCCGTTCCAACTTACGAAAGCGAAAACCAATTAATTTGAATATTTTAAGGCTTAAGGATTTGTTTTCGAGCATCAGATTTTGCATCATATCAATTCCCATTGAACATATGATGGTATCATCGATCATTGATTGGGCGAAATCTGCTCGGTGATCTTCTCCGGTTAATGCCAGTTCTCCAAAAATTTCCCCCTTTGTTAGTATGGTTTTGGTAATTTCCTTGCCCTGTGATGAGTAATTGCCTATTTTGATACTTCCCTGTGCGATCAGGTAAATATGATCAGATGGTTGGTTCTGAAAATAGATAAATTGGCCTTTTTTGTAGTATTGGGGGGTATCTTTATGACCCTGAAGTTTATTGGGGCACAGCATATCGTATAGATCCACGTTTTCAAAATACCAGATGTTGTTTAGTTCAGAATCCATCGTTTAAAACAATTAATTGAGCAACTCTACCTGCTAACAAAGGTTTTGATCATTTTCGTTCTGTTGTAATCCAATATTTGGTCAATTCCCTCTATTTTTGACTTCTCCGTACCTATTTGCATCTTGCATGTTATGACAGTCCTGTTCTTAAGAGCATTACATATCATTTTTGTAGTCACCTGGTTCGCTGGACTATTTTATATTGTCAGATTATTTATTTATCAAACCGAAGCAAATGATAAAGAGGAGCCGGACCGAACCATACTTTTAAGCGAATACCAGCGGATTTCCAAGCTGCTGTGGTATATGATCACCTGGCCCTTCAGCGGTGCTTACGTTGGTATTTGGGCTCAGCTTGCTGCTGGATTATCCTGTTTTCCCTGGCTGGTTGATTATCAAACTATACCTGGTAGTGCTACTTTATTTGTACCACATCTGTGTCATTATATACATGCTAATTTACAGAGAGGGGTTTATCTCTTGACCTCTTTTCAGCTGCGAATATGGAACGAAGTGGCCACGCTGCTTTCTGGTAAGCATCGTGTTCCTGGTGGTTTTGAAAAGTGCCCTTTGGATATGACCTATGGGTTGCTGGGATTGGTTATATTTGGGGTTTTGCTAATGTCAGCCGTTCATCTTTTATAAAAAGTATCGAAACAAGTGAATAAATTACTCTATCTAAAGAGGCACGGTATCTGCCGCGCCTGCATTATCCTATTATTAACCTCAGGGGCTTGCCAACAAAAAGAAACATTACCGATACTGGGACGTCGAATCGTAAACGAGCAAGGAGATACATTGTATCATACCATAGGAAATTACCGATTGGTGGATCAGGACAGTAGCGATGTTACCCCAAAAACTTTTGAGGGGAAAATATATGTGGCGGATTTTTTCTTTACATCATGCCCCACCATTTGTCCTACCATGAAAACCCAAATGTTACGAATTTACCGGCGATTTCAGGATGAATCAGATTTTGCCCTTCTATCACATACTATTGATCCCAAGCATGATACAGTGGCTGTACTAAGAGATTACGCTGAGAGGCTTGGCATAGAAAACGGCAGCCAGTGGCACTTTGTAACCGGGGACCAAAGCGAAATATATGGTTTGGGACAGTCAGATTATATGGTAACCGCAGGGGCTGACAGCGATGCTCCAGGAGGTTTCATACACAGTGGAGCTTTTCTTCTGGTTGATCAACAAAAACAAATCAGAGGAGTCTATGACGGCACCATGCCGGAAGATGTGGACAAGTTGATGATGGACATCGAGTTACTTCTGACAGAGTAACTCGATCTAAGATCTAAGATCTCAAGTCTCAGATTTCTGCCTTCCCAATTCGTTAATCTACGGTCCAATTGTTCAATTTGTTCAAATGTTCTCCTGCTCAATTGTTCCCAAGGGCTTCCTCGGCAGATTTAATAGCATTAATCACTTGATGCTGGACAGACTCAATCTTTGCCTGCTGATCTTGAAGATAATTTAAATTGGCGGCAGTATCGCCTGAAATATCGATGCGTTTATAATTTCTCATCCAGTTCATCATCTCTTGGTGAGCCTGATCAAGATTGGTAATAACCAGATCATTGAGGATCACCTGATCGTATGCATCAGCATGGCTAGAAGATGATAGTGTCTGATTTTTAGTTTGTAGTTGATCCTTCAAAGAAACCAACGTTCCCATTTGTGGCATTACTTCATCATGGATAGCAAGGAGTTCACTTTCAAGATCCTTCAGCTGTTGCTGTTCAGAGCTTAGCACAACTTCATCGGATCCTTGTTCCTGAGTGGAGGAAGAGCAGGAAAACAACCCCAAAATCAGCAGCAACGGGCAAAATGAGATCTTATTCATTAGATGGGTTTTAATTATCCCCAAATTTAAAAACTATATCGTATGTTTATGGGTAATTAGTACCTATAATTCCTAGAGCGATAGTTTGAAGCTTATTTTTAGATTTCTGAGCGGGCTGAGCCTAATGGTCTTTGCCAGTATTTTTATCTCGCCAAAGGTACTGTGGATATCAGGTCTTTTTTCTTTAATGATACCGCTTGTGCTGGCGGTAAATACCATACTATTGATTTATCTGGTAGTAAGGGGATCCAGATATTTTTTTTATCCCCTAGCTGTTTGTATCGTCGGTCTTTTGTTTCTGAATCGAACGGTTGCTCTTCACAACGTCATTGAAGCGGATCAGGTACTAAAAGTACTGAGTTATAATGTCAGGGTCTTTAATGTATACAGTCACTTAAATACGGATTTTGTCTCTTCCAGGAATACCATTGATTGGGTTGAAAAGCGAGATGATGATATTAAATGTTTGCAAGAGTTCTATGTACAACCAGGATCTGAAATATTCAGTACTATAAAAGCGATCAGCAAAAAGAATCCATATTATCATTTTGAACCTAGTGTTACCAACAGCAATGGGGCTCAATTTGGAATGGCAATTTTCAGTAAATATCCCATCATTCACCGAGGATCCCTGCAGGTGAGCGAAAGTCCTCATAATAGTATCCTTTATGCAGACGTGGTTAAGGGTGAGGATACTGTGAGGATATATAATGTTCATCTACAATCCATGAGTATAGATGAGCAGCAACTCACAAACTCTAATCGCGAAACCATAACCAACAATCTGAAACAATTGGTATTTCAACTAAAGCACGGATTTATCCGTCGGGCTGCACAGATTGATAATCTCTGCAAACACCTGGAACGATCACCTTACCCGGTGATCCTTACCGGTGATCTTAACGATATGCCATATAGTTATTCCTACCAAAAATTGAAAAAGTACCTACATAGTTCCTTTGAAAACGGGGGCAGGGGGTTCGGCTTTACTTTTAACGGTAGGATGTTTTTTTTAAGGATTGATAACCAGTTCTACAGTGAAGGAGTAACGCTGAATGAGTTTGAAACCCACAGAAATGTAAAATATACTGATCACTTTCCAATTTCAGCTGATTATTCCCTGGAATGACTAAATTGCGGCCAATTTAAATGAGTGATTTCAAAAATTTTGCCCTAAACGATCAGATTGTTAGTAGTCTGCAGGCTATGGGATTTGACAAACCCACGCCCATTCAGGAACAAGCCATCCCAATAATTCTGGACCATCACGATATAATAGGATGCGCTCAAACCGGAACGGGTAAGACCGCTGCATATCTGTTACCGGTTATTCAGCATATTGTAGACAGTTCGCCACAGCATATCAACACCCTGATTATTGCTCCAACCAGGGAGTTAGCGCAGCAAATCGATCAGCAAATGGAGGGATTTGCCTATTTCACACCGGTCAGTTCTATTGCTATATACGGAGGACGAGATGGCGCATCTTTTGTACGTGAAAAAGAAGCTCTAACCAAGGGAGCGGATATTATCATTACCACCCCTGGAAAGTTCCTTCAGCACTTGAATTTGGGATATGTTGACTTGTCACAATTACGCCATTTTATTTTGGACGAGGCAGATAGGATGCTGGATATGGGGTTTTTTGAAGACATCGTTCGAATTGCCAGCCAACTTCCGGAAAAACGACAAACATTGTTGTTTTCTGCCACCATGCCTCCAAAGATCAGGGTTATGGCGCAAAAGATATTGAAAGACCCGAAGCAGATCAACATTGCTATGTCCAAGCCGGCAGAAGGAGTTTTTCAAGCTGCCTTCTATACTTACAATCATCAAAAAGTCCCATTAATTGAGCACCTTTTAATGGCGAAAAATATTACCAGCGCAATCGTCTTTTGCTCTACCAAGAAAAGCGTGAAAGAAATTGAGCAGGCATTGAAAGGAATAGCACTCAACGTAAGGAGTATTCACTCAGATCTGGAACAGGCTGAAAGGGAAAAAGTACTTTTAAGCTTTCGTAACAAGCAAACCCAGGTATTGGTGGCCACGGATATTGTAGCCAGGGGAATCGATATTGAAGATATTGAACTGATCATCAATTATAATGTGCCAAGGGATGCGGAGGATTATGTACATCGCGTGGGTCGGACCGCCAGGGCCGAGTCTACCGGTATCGCATTTACCTTTATTAATGATGATGACCGGTATAAATTTCGGAACATCGAAAAACTGGTAGGACGAACCATTAGCAAAGGACAACTCCCCGAACACCTGGGGCCGGGACCAGACCCTAATGTGCGACCAAAACTTTCTGGAGACAGTCATCGGCACAGCCACCATAGAAAGGGGAAACACTTCAAGAAAAGACGGAATTAGAACAAAACACTTAATCTCAACGGTTATGAAAAATTGGGCAGCAAAATTTATATTTATATTATCACTTCTACCTGTTAGTGCAATAGCACAAAACAATCAATACCCCTTAACCAAGCATCCTGACAGCAACGGCTGGGCTAACTTATTTAACCACGAACTTACTAATGCTATCTATCCGGAGGGCATTTGGACATTCATAAACGGAGCATTCACAGCTACTGAAGATGAGTTTTTATGGACGGAAAAAGACTACAACAATTTTGTGCTTGATTTGGAATTTAAGACCGACGAAGGGACCAATAGCGGGGTGGTAGTCTATTGCTCCAATCTTGATGATTGGATCCCTAATTCTATAGAAGTGCAAATTGCTGATGACTACCACGAAAAATGGGCAAATAGTCCCAAGAGCTGGCAGTGTGGAGCAATTTTCGGAAGAAAGCCTGCAACAAAATCCATGGTAAAGAAACCAGGTGAATGGAATAAGTATACAATTACCTGTATCGATAAAATGATCTATGTATTGCTTAATGGAGAACAAGTTAATGAGATCAATCTGGCAAAATTTACAGACGCCAAGATTAATCCGGATGGAAGTGAAGCCCCATCCTGGCTATCAAAGGCCCCAGCTACACTTCCCACCAAAGGGAAAATTGGATTCCAGGGCAAGCATGCCGGAGCACCGATCTACTTTAAAAATATTAGGATTATGGAAATCGAATAGTCTGTTCGGATACCGTAATTGGCGGTTAGAACGGCAGGTCATCATCAGAATTATCGTCAGCGTTTAACCAGGCTGGTTCCCCGCCACTTCCCGGATCGCCAGATTCCGGTGCGGGAGCAGCAGATACTGTGTCAATCCTCCAGGCTTGTAAGCTATTGAAGTACTTGACCTCCCCTTTAGGATCTGTCCATTTCCTTCCTCTAAGGTTAAAGTGAACATCCACTTCCTGGTCAACTTTAAGGTCATCAATTAAGTCGCATTTGTCCTGGATTAATTCGAATTTTATAAATTCAGGATATTGTGGGTTATCTGCATATTCTACTATAAACTCCCTCTTTTTGAAGGTATCTGTTACTTGCACGGTGTCTTTCAATTCCAGTATTTTTCCCTTAATATTCATAATCTCTTTACTATAACGCCTATATTTATCTCCAAATTAATCGATCCTCGTAACAATAAAAAATAAATGTCATTCATCCAGGTAAAAAGAACCAGGGCGCAGGAAAGCCGGTCTGCAATTGAACGACTTTATATCGTGATGAGGCATCTATTTATACGAGGCTACTACAAACCCTTCGGGGTTTCAGGCACTTCCATTAGAGAGGCCCTTCTAACCTTAAGTCCTGAAATTTACGGCAGCATTAATGACTCCGACAAGGTGGAACTGGATGGTCTGCTCTATGTCATGGAACGATTGCCCAAGGGGATTGAGGAGTGCCGTTTTATTAAGTTAACCTCGGAGGAAGGATACGGACGTTCTAGCTTTGAGGTAATCATACCGGCCAAGCGGCGGCGAAACTGCTATCGCATCGATGAAGAACAGATGTTCATCGAAATTACCCGTGGTCGTTCAGAAATTTACGACCTGCTTACCCACCTCACTTTCCTTTATATAGAAGCAGAAAAAATTAAAAACCGGGCCTTGGACGAAAAAGGGCGAATGACCAGAGAATGGACAAAAATGGAAAAGATTGTCGAAGGTGGAGTGTCAATTACCAGTAAGAACCGGGAGGTGGCATTTAGTTATCTCAGTACTATTCTGGGTCGGACCTTTCAGGAAACGGAAAGGATCTTCCGGCGGTTTGAAAGTAATAGCAGTTACCATGGACTATTTCATGTGGTTTATTGGCTTGGCAAACTTGCTTTGCAGGAAGCCGTGGAGGAAAAAGACCGGAGCATCAGTTTTACCGCTACTCTAAGAGAAAGGATAGGGCATCATATTTATGGTGATCGTTGGGCGCGACAAATAAAAGACTATTTACTAAAAAACGACCTGGTTAATCGTCCATTGCATGTCATTAGTGCAAACCTTCATGGTGTACTTAACAGCATTTTTGCTTTCCCAGCTTTAAAAAACCTGCCTGGCGGCTGGAAGAGCATCGAGCAAACTGCCTTGGAACTTAGTAAACCAAAAAATGCATCACTGAATCAAAAAATAAGATCCTATTCAGAATCTCACGGTGTCAAATTTCTTGACGACCCCTCTGGTACCAATATCTCGGTCCAGATTATTGATCTGTCTAAGGTTGATCTAAATCAACTATCCGATGAACTGACTTTTGACAAGGAATATGTCACCAGAGAAAAACCTGTAATACTGGTAATGGACTACGCCTTTGGGGAACAGGCCTATGAAATAATGGACGAACTGCTCCGACCTTTAGAAACCGATGGCAAGTCTGTTCCGATGTCCATAAGTTCCATTGCCATCATGGGAAAGGCGGGTATTCTATCCGGTAACAAAGGAGATATTATGATCCCCAGTGCACATATATTCGAAGGCACCGCGGATAACTACCCCATTGAAAACAAGCTAAAAGCTGATGATTTTAAAAGCTTAGATCTGAACGTTTTCGAAGGCCCGATGATTACAGTACTTGGTACCTCGTTACAAAACCGGAACATCCTCGAGTATTTTAAAAACAGTAGTTGGAGTTGCATCGGTCTTGAAATGGAAGGCGCACATTTTCAGAAAGCCATTCAGGCAGCCTCACAGATCCGCAATAATATCCACAAAGATGTGACCCTTCGATATGCCTACTACGCTTCTGATAATCCATTGATCTCCGGGTCCACTTTGGCCTCCGGTAGTCTCGGTCCAGGTGGGGTCAGGCCTACCTATCTGATCACACTGAAAATTTTGAGTCAGATTCTACGGGAATAGGGGAATAGGGGAATAGGGGAATAGGGGAGCAGTAGAACAATTGAGCAAGTGATTAATTGATTAATAGATTTGTGATTTGTGGGGACTCAAAAAATCCATATTCGTCACAGTTCTATTTAGGAAGCCTGCGTAATCATGCAGTGTACAATCTACAGGTCATTTTAACCAAAAATAACGTGCCATCTCGAATCCATGCCCATACGTTATGCACGCAGGTATTTTTGTTGCAGGATGCTTGCTCATGTAAGGTCTTGGAAATACTACAATATAAATACCTGCTAATTCTTATCATATTGATGCCTAAACCTTATCATTTTGGAATTACCCGATATGATTTGTTGAAATTACATTTTTTAAACTACTGATTTACAGTTCTTTAATTAAATAAATAAAAGTTTGGCACATTTCCTGTTACCCAACTATTTTTTATTAGACGAACAGTGTGTATAAACTGAATATCAAAATAGTGATATTTTATAGCCTAAATCTACCTTCTCTTAAGATCTAGGACAGCAAGTTTTAATCAAATAATACTTACCATGGCTTCATTAAACCCGGTTACTGGATCCTTAGGAAGAAGAAGGTCCGCTCATATTCTCAGAAGAGCCACCTTTGGGCCCCAAAAGTCAAACATTAATTTATATGCTGGGCGCACTGCAAACCAGGCAATGGCAGAACTGTTTCAGGCCACGCCTGTCCCTGCCGCTCCAGCAGACTTTGACAATTTTAAAGAATGGTGGGTTGGACAGATGCTTAATTCGGGTCAATCGATCGTTGAGAGAATGGTTTTCTTTTATCATACTCATTTTACCGCCAAGGAAGAAGTTATTGGCAGTAGACAAGCACTGTACCATCAAAATGAGCTTTTCAGGTATTATGCACTGGGCAATTTTAAAGAATTGACCAAGAAAATATGCCTTGACAATGCCATGATGATCTTTTTGGATGGAAAAGACAATGATCGGAACAATGTTAATGAAAACTTTGGAAGGGAATTACTGGAACTCTATAGTATCGGGAAAGGCCCCCAGATTGGACCGGGTGATTATACCAATTATACCGAACAGGATGTAAAAGAAGCTGCCAGGGTATTATCAGGTTATCGAAACGATGAAGATTTTTTAACTATTGACCCCGTTACCGGCATTCCAACTAGTTATGTTCGAAACGACGGAGGTACAGTAGCAACTGCCCATGATGCAGAAACTAAAGTATTTAGCCAGGCCTTTCAAAATACTACCATTCAACCAAACGCCCTGGTTGGAGAAGACGCCACTATAGTAGCTACCCTGGACGAGCTTGACCAACTATTGGATATGATATTTAATCAAGTCGAAACTGCCCGTCACATTTGTCGAAAACTATATCGATTCTTTATGTACTATGAGATCACCGCAGAGATCGAACAAGATATTATTGGGCCATTGGCCACCACCTTCCGGAACAACAATTACGCTATTCAACCGGTGCTGCAACAACTTCTTGGAAGTGAGCATTTTTACGACACAGATAATGCTGTAGTACAGGACGACAACCATGCTGCCATCATAAAATCTCCACTTGAGCTGGTACTTGGCACATTGCGCTATTATGGAGTGACTTTACCTGCCTCAGGCACTCAAGCCTTCCTTGATTCCGTTGATAATGGAATTTTAGGCCCCATGAACTTGCAGGGAATGAACCTATTGGAGCCCTTCGAAGTAGCCGGGTATGCAGCGTATCATCAAAACCCTGATTTCAATCGTAACTGGATTTCCCATAATCAACTTGCGAGACGCTATCAATATATAGCTCAATTAATGAGCAGTATGGACGATTTTGGTTTTCAGCTGAATGCTGTAGCATATGTTGTAAGCAATATCTCAGATCCCTCCAACGCCCAGACAATTGTACAGGAGCTTGTCGATGACCTGCTCCCTGAAATAATAACTACCGAACGGTTTGACCACTTCCTTAACGATATTCTTCTTGATGGACTTTCGATGGCCAATTGGACCACCGAATGGTTTGCCTATCAGGGGTCCAATGATGATTCGGCAGTGCGAACACAGTTAGAAAGTCTGTTTAATGCACTGATGCAGTCACCCGAATATCAACTTCAATAAAATTTAAAAAAGCATAACTATGAAACGTAGAGGTTTCTTGAAAAAAATACCCGTAGCAGTTTCGGCTCCTGTGATACTCAATGGGCTTCCAGTTGGGCTCCTGGCCAAAGGCCAATTACAACAAGTAGCTGCCTCCAGTACCAATGATAAAGTCTTGATATTAATACAGCTTCATGGAGGCAACGATGGATTGAATGCAGTTATTCCCATTGACCAATACGCCCAATATTTCAATCTTAGGCCCAATATTGCCATCCCCGACAATGGGAGTCGCGGTTATATCCCCTTAGACAGTACTTTAGATGCTGCTGATCAGGTAGGCTTGCACCCGGACATGGTGGGTACAAAAACCCTGTATGACCAGGGAAAAGCCGCCATAGTACAGGGCGTATCTTATGAAAATCACAACGGTTCACATTTTAGAAGCCGGGATATTATGTTTATGGGAGGCGATTATGACGATTATATGGGTTCTGGTTGGATGGGCCGCTATTTGGACTATTGCTTCCCCAATTACCCGGATGCCTACCCTACTGCCGAAATGCCGGATCCATTGGGGCTGGAATTAGGAACCACCGTATCACTTGCTTTTCACCGGGACAATGGTATTCCGGTAGCTGTAGCTGCCAATGATCCTGAGGGCTTTTTTGATCTTATCAATAGCACCGGTGGTTTACCTCCAGATTCTGTGATAGACACTCACTATGGACAGGAGCTGCAATGGATTATGGATATCGAAGCCAACTCCAACCAGTACGCAGACCGGTTGAAGGAAGTATTTGACAATGGGAGTAACACACCCAGTGTTACTTACCCTGAAACTTATCCGCTTTCGGCAAATCGTTTAAACAATCCTCTATCTCCACAGCTCAAACTTATCGCCAGGATGCTTAGCGGAGGATCCAAAACAAAGATTTTTTTGGCCAGAATCGGTGGCTTTGACACCCATGGCAATCAGGTGGAATCCTACGACCCTACTTTGGGCAATCATGCTGCACTATTATATCATATTTCTGCCGCTGTTGAGGCTTTTCAGAAGGACCTGCAGGGTCTCGGCCTGGAGGACCGGGTAGTGACTGCTACTTTTTCTGAATTTGGCCGACGTGCAGCCTCCAATGCCAGCTATGGTACCGACCACGGAAACGCCCAACCTATGTTTGTTTTTGGTAAAGCTGTGAAACCCGGGATTATCGGCACCAACCCTGATTTATTAAATCTGGATGGCAATAATATTCCTTTACAAATAGATTACAGGCAGGTTTTTACCACTATTTTGAGCGATTGGATGGAAGCTTCAGATGAGGCCATAGTTCAAACTCTGTTCGATGGATTTTTGGACAAGAAACTCGACCTGTTTAGCAACTTGATAACCAGTACCCGGGATGACTTCATTGCCAAAAGATTTAAACTAAACAGCATCTATCCTAACCCGGTGCTTGACCGAACTACCTTTTCCTATTACATCAATACCCCTGTTAGGGTAGATCTGGAGTTATTTGATACCGGTGGCCGGAAAATTCGATCGCTGGTCAGCGGACAACAATCGGTTGGTGAACATAGCCTGACTTTTGACCTGTCGGACCTGAAGCCGGGAACTTATGTTTACAGAATAAAGGCGGGGCTTTTGGATGCAGCTAAAAAATTGATAAAAATTTAGACCATGACAAAACTTAGATCAATAGTACTGACCATGTGCCTGCTGTGTATTGCTTCCGCAGCTATGGCACAGTTTGCCGGTAAAGAAGGAAAGAAACCCCGTAAAGACGGCAACAAGTTCAGCTTATTTGGTGGCGGAAATAAGCAATCAAAGAACTCCAAAACCGCAGCCAAGGGAGAAGCGCCGCAATGGCAGTTAGGAATAAAAGGAGGCATAAACCTCGGACATGTGGAAGCAACACAAAACTATTCAGTAGTTACTCCGCTGGACTTAAGTAGTAGTCTGACCAATGCTAAAATATATGACAAGGCTTATAGCAATATGGGCAGCCACATTGGACTTACAGGCTCGGTTGCCTTGAGTCCGAATGTCTCACTAGGGTTCGAGCCAGGATACGCCACCTATAAGTTTGGCTATGAGACCTCCTATGAGTGGAATCAATTTGAAGACCTGCAAAGCTTTGTTAAAGTAACCAATGATATTGACCACGTGGTTAGTTATCTGGACCTTCCTGTAACTTTGAAATATCATTTTAAGACAGGGCCTCTAAAGCCATTTGTGCAATTAGGTGGCTACTATGGGTTTCGCACTAACGCTGATAAAAACGTAAATACAGTGGTTGAGGATGGAGCAGCTGGAGGTTTGGCGGAGTTATCAAGTACTTCTCAACGCGTTGGAGTAGATGATCTGTTCATCCGATCCAGTGCTGGCATTTTGGGTGGCGCAGGCCTCAGTCTTGACATTGGCAGCAGCCCTTCAAGTATGAGTGGGAGCACTGATCTAGGTACTGTCAGGTTTGTACTGGGAGTAAATTACCGCTACGGCCTACATAACATAGTAGATGTAAAAACAAGATTTAATGACAGTTACCTGACCTCTGGAGTTTACGACGTTACAGACGACCTGGAACTTAGAAATATCGAAATTTATTTGGGTTGTCAATTTACCCTCAAGTATAAAGATTACTAATAATATGAACATATTGATCGAAATAGTGCAGTTGTTCGTAGCCTGTGGCTTTGAACGTCTTCTTAGCATCAAATTCAATAGGAACTTTCCCTATCTATTTAACCAGTTTGGTAGGTATAGTATTTACACTCTGATTTGTTTAACCGCCGCTTGTGATATTCCAGATAATCAGGTAGAACCACAGGACGTCTTCACCAGGGTTTATAACAACGATAATTATACGGATGCCCTATACCCCATAAGCATAGCCCAAACTGCAGATAGTGGATATCTTATACTTGCCGGAAAAGAAGTGACCGACACCCAATTCCTCAGTGTATACATGATCAAGGTAGATTCCAAAGGAGCGTTCGAATGGGAGCGAACACCAAGCGAAAACTACACTAATCCTCTGAGTGGATTGATGATTTCCGGCACAAACTACCGCTTCTTCTGCATGGACAAATTGAATCTGGGAACATATTTGGTACAGGTTGATGATGTAACCGGATCTTTCTCTGAGGTTGGGTATTTATCTGCACTTCAATATCCATTGGCAGCTGCACAGACCAATGATGGCGGATTTGTGGTACAGGGCTACAACCGGGAAGACCAGAAAACAGTACTGTCCAGACTGAATGCCAATGCGGTTGCTGTCTGGCAAGAGGAATATGATACCTTCGAGGACGTGGAGGAAGACATAATTAAGCATCTGATTGGTACCAGCAGGCCTCTTCCGTTCATGACAGGATCGGTCGGCAACAGTTATTTCTTCAATGGGTTTTACAACTATAGTTTCTCTATGGTATTTGTGAATGCCGGCGATGGTTCTCCCACTGGAGTTATCAACGGCCCTGGAGTTGATGATGCCATCAGTGGGGCCTCACAATTGAGTGGCTCAGAGTTTGCCATGGCACGGTATAGTTTTTTAGAAAATAAGATTACCCCAAAATATCAGGTGGATGTTAACGGCATCGAAGTGACCGGTGACCTGGATGGATTCCAGTTTGACGAGCTCTCACAAAAGGCCAAGTTTCAAATAAAAAAAGTCAACGCTGCTGGAAAATCTGCAGTAATATATGGTACCGAAACTAAAAATGGCCAAATCTTGCTATTGGCATATGACCAGGCTAATGAGACCCTGTTAGGCAGCAGGTACCTGGGATTTGGGCAGCCTTACCAGATGGCTGATTTTGCTACTACTAAAGATGGAGGGCTGGTAGTTCTTGGATCAACCTATATTACAGGAAGATTTCCCAGGCTGGCATTGTTCAAACTGTCAAAGAATGACCTGGAAACTTTAGTGGGAGGACTGGTCGCAGGCTCCTGAGGGACTGAGGGACTGAGGGATTGATGGACTGAGGGACTGAGGGACTGATGGATTGATGGATTGAGGGATTGAGGGTGATAGGGTGTTGCGGACGATAAGGTGATTTTTTATTCCAAAATCGTTTGCTATTGTTCTATTGTTCTATTGTTCTATTGTTCCCATTGTTCTATTGTTCCCATTGTTCTCCTATTCACCTGTTCCCACTGCTCTCAACCGGGTTTTCCATACTTTTATAAAAATCATTTAAAATTGCTTCCCGGTTAAAATTTTCCCAAAAAATAACATGGTGTGAATTTTTTGGCCGCTCTATCCAGGACTTCCCTTCCAAACGTGGAGCTGGCACTTTAATGGGCTTACCCCATCGTGGATCTTTAATTATCGCCAGGGCACATACATCAAACAAAGCGCGGACCTCATCGCCGATGTTTTCAAAAAGCTCGATACTATAATCTCCAAAGTTGTGGAATACTCCACCATCTCTCCCTGGAATGCCGACCTTCTGATGGGGCCCCAGACCTTTCATTTTTTCCCTGATCTCGCTTACAGAAGCTGTCACCGCAGCAGTTCCCGATGGTTCGGAATAACGAACGGTACAGATTTCCAATTCCAGTTGACGGTTGTCGATCACACTGTTTATTGCGGTAGTATCATTGATAAGATTATATTCTCCCGGTTCAGGCCAGTTCGAGCCCAGCCAAACCACCCGGATCAATGGAGCTATTGAGGAATCCTTTTCAAGTGCCAGCGCCACGTTGGTTAAGCTCCCTATTGGTACTACTACTAATCTCCGGCCCTCTGCTTCATGTGCAGACCGGATAATAAAATCGACAGCCTGGTGTCCATCATGTTGCACATTGTTAAGGTCTGGTAGTATTTCCTGGAATTCTTTACTGGCCCCGGGCAAGATAGTGATCTCGTCTCCATATCCACATAAGTCCACCACCCGTTGGGCCTCAGCCATATGATTGCTTATGTCCCCACCACCAGAGGTTTTGTTTACAGTAATCCCAACTATATCGAACACATCACTATTGAAAAGCATGTAAGCAATAGCATGCTGGTCATCCAATTCATTGTTGGCGTCTGTATCCAATAAAATCGGAATTTGACCCATGCTTTTACTAATGAACAGGATGACAACAAAAAGGGTAAAAATGTGTTTCATTATAGTGTGGCTTAGATTGTGATCAATGCGCCGATCCTTTCCTAAAAATAGTTATAACCATTTGATTTTCAATAAATATTACTCTATAGTTTAGCTTTGAAGCCACCGGTTAATTTCCTAAATTATTTGTCCAAAATTCAACTAAAAATTAAACATTAAACGTAAAAACTATGAAAATCACTTTAACATTAATGAGTATTCTATGTTGTCTACTCTTTTTTATGTGCCTTACACCCATTCAAGCACAGGATGCCGACGAAGGCCAAAAATTCATTGTTCATGAAGACATAGTAAAACCCAGTATGGTCGCACAGTATGAAGCAGCAAGCAAGGCTTTTAAGGAGACGCTTGACCAGCATGGCTCCGCGGAGGCTAAGTTTTTAACTGTTTCATTGGACGATATGCGCTATCTCTTTATAAGCCCCATTGAAAACATGGCTGCTTTAGATAATAACCCTCTTTTTAAAGCACTCAACGAGGCTTTAGGTGAAGAAGGCGTGGAAACCCTGATGTCAGGGTTCGACGGAACTTATGAAACTCATAAAAACTACGTGTTGAATCTTTCAAATGAACTCTCCTATAATAGCGGAGAGATTGTAGAAGAAGGAGTCTATTTCAGGCATTTCGATTACTATTTTGTTAACCCTGATAAAGAAAAAGAGGCCAAAGCCATTTCTAAAGAATGGAAGGAACTTTACGCATCCAAGAATATCTCTCAGGGCTATCGCATATACACCGGTGGTTTAGGTACCGAGCCCTTGATAATGGTGGTACAGTGGGCAACAAGCGCTGAAGAATTTTATGCTCAGCAAGCCAAAACCCGTGAAGCCTTAGGTGATGTTAAGGACCTCGAGTCTCGTACCATGGCGATCACCAGGAAATTTGAGTCGCACGATGGCCAGATCCGACCGGATCTCTCATATATGCCTGAAGCCGTGATGGCTGAAAACTAAAATCTAAAAGATCTGCCTTCGGGCAGATTTTTTTTTGGATTGTGCGTTATAAATCCTCTATTGATTTCCTTCTTTAGCTTTTCACCATTATATTGCAATAATTTATAATCATTCTAAATAATAATTGTGTCTTCCATTAAGGTCGCCATTGCAGATAAACAAGCGTTGACCAAAGTAGGTCTCAAATCTTTTATAAATGAAAGGAAAGACCTTCAACTTCTTAATGAAATAAATTCCCTGGATGATCTAAGGAGTACTTTGAAATCCGAGCAACCTCAAGTACTATTGGTGGACTACAACCTGCGTGACTTCGTATCAATTAGTGACCTGCGGGAAGTAAAGACGTTAAGTCCTAATACCAAGATCTTAATAATTTCATCTGATAATGATAGGTCGAATATATTTGATGCTATTGAAATAGGTATTAGTGGATTTGTGACCAAAGAATGCAGCCAACAAGAAATTGTGGGGGCCATTTATGCTACCGCTAAGGGTGAGAAATTCTTTTGTAACAAAGTGTTGGACTTGATCCTTGAAAAACATCTGGATAAAAACGCAGACGATGAATGCCTACCAACAGAACTTTCCGTTAGAGAAGTAGAGATTGTTCAACTAACAGCTAGTGGAATGAACGCCCGTCAAGTTGCTGACAAGTTGCATTTAAGCCACCATACCGTTTACACACATCGAAAGAATGTCATGAAAAAACTGGCCATAGGTTCGGTGTCAGAATTAACCTTATACGCAGTAAAAACAGGCATTATCAACACATAGTGTGGTGTCACGCATGCTCTGACGTACCAAGTCTTGATCTTTTTCGATTTTACTTCATGACACTTAGTACCTAACCTTAGGTATTGAGTAACGAATTTAGTTAGACACAAAATGCCTTTAATGGTGTATTGTGTACAACCCTCCTGATTTCTACCTTTACTCACGTTATTTAAAATTAGTCTAAATAAGAATAAGGTGAAAAATATATTACTGGCCCTTCTATTAAGTATAAACACAATACCAGGGATATATGCTCAAACGGCCAGCATTAGCGGACATTTGACGGAGGCCGGCGGCGAAAATATAATAGCTGGCGCTCATATCTTTCTGGATGAACTGAAACAGGGAGTCGTGTCGGATGGAAAAGGAAGGTTTGTGCTAAACGACATTCCCAGTGGAACTTATCATTTAGAGGTTTCCAGTCTGGGCTTTCAAAAGCTAAACCAACGAGTGGTAATTGTTCCGGGAGAAGACTTAATAGTTCGCTGGGAATTAAAAGAAGACTTTATTGAGATCCCGGGAATTGTAATCGAACGCACTTCTCTTTCCGGCGGTCACCAGGGCCTGCAGGACATACCAGGATCTGTGCACTATTTAGGACCTGCCGAACTAGACAAGTTTAACTATGGTGATATTCACCGAATACTGAGGAATATCCCGGGAGTTAATATACAGGAAGAAGAAGGATTCGGCTTACGCCCCAACATCGGACTTCGCGGTTCCGGAGTAGAGCGAAGCTCAAAGATCACCATTATGGAAGACGGCGTGCTGATGGCACCTGCCCCCTATGCAGCTCCTGCTGCTTATTATTTCCCCACTTCAGGGAGAATGCAGGGAGTAGAGGTAAGAAAAGGCTCCAGTCAAATTAAATACGGCCCTTATACCACTGGTGGCGCTATTAATTTCATCAGTACACAAATCCCCAATCAATTTGCAGGAAAAGTCAGAGTCCTGGGCGGCAACTATGGGTCCCGTACGGTACACGCTGTAATTGGGGATAGTTATAAGAATATTGGCTTTTCATTGGAAACTTATCAAGCTCATTCAGATGGCTTCAAAGAGTTAGACAACGGTGGAGATACCGGATACGACCTTCAGGATTATATAGCAAAGATTAGGATAAATACCAACCCAGATGCAAAAATCCATCAATCATTAACCCTCAAATTAGGACAAACAATCGGAGAATCTGATGAAACGTATTTGGGTTTAACAGATAGTGATTTTGCAGCCACTCCTTTTAGACGTTACTCGGGATCTCAAAAGGATGTAATAAATACCAGGCAACGGCAAGTAATGCTAAGGCATCAGATACAGCCATTTGATTTTATGGATGTAACCACTACAATATACCGCACGGACTTTGAACGGAATTGGTACAAGTTGAATAAAGTAAAGGCGTCTGAGGATGGTGACAAGGTTAGTATCAGTAAAATCCTGGATGACCCCATCAAATATAACCAAGAGTTTGACATTATACGCGGAGCCACTTCACCCATTGGTGATGCTTTAGAGGTGAAAGCTAATAACCGCGAATACTATTCAAAAGGACTACAAACAGTTCTGGGATTCCGATTTGGATCTGAAACTGTAAAAAATGACCTGGAAATTGGTCTTAGGTTTCATCAAGATCAAATCGACAGATTTCAGTGGGTGGACATGTACAAAATGGAAGACGGTGTGATGATGTTGACCAACAGTGGGACACCGGGAACAGAAAGTAATCGCATAGAGACTGCCAATGCATTTGCCGGCTATCTTCAATATACCCTTCAGGTAGGATCATGGACCATGGTTCCAGGGTTACGGTACGAAAATATTGATATTGAGAGACTGGATTATGGTATGGAAGATCCCACTAGAACCGGCGCAGACTTATCTATCCGATCCAATAAAGTGGATGTGGTTATCCCAGGCATAGGCGTAGACTATAAAATCAACTCTAAATGGAATTCGTTCCTGGGAATTCACAAAGGGTTTTCTCCTCCAGGTTCCCAGGAAGGAACAGAGCCAGAAGAAAGTGTGAATTATGAGTTAGGGTTCCGGTTCCAACAACAAGCACTTTATATACAAAGTGTGCTGTTTTTCAATGACTACAGCAACTTGTTGGGTTCTGATTTTGCGTCATCAGGAGGACAAGGCACCATTGACCAGTTCAATGGAGGCGATGTCAATGTATCAGGAATTGAATTCGAACTCCACTACGACCTATTGGCAACTGCAAAAACCTCTTTAAGTTTGCCGGTTGGAATCACCTATACTTTAACCGAAGGTGCGTTTCAAAACTCATTTGATAGTGAATTCGATGGCTGGGGCAAGGTTGAAGAAGGAGATGAGTTACCTTATCTGCCCAAGCATCAATTGGCCTTGTTTTTAGGTTTGGAATCAGGAAAATTTAGCGTTAATCTCAGCTCCAAGTATCAGAGTGCATTGCGAACCGTACCCGGTCAGGGAGACATTCCTCTTGATGAAAGTACCGATAGCCAATTCGTTGTGGACTTCAGTACAAACTATAACTTACACAAAAATATAACCCTATTCGGCAGTATTAGAAATCTAACGAACCAGGTTTATAACGTTGCCCGCAGACCTGCCGGTTTGCGACCGGGAATGCCGAGGTCATTTATGGTTGGGCTAAAGGCAAGGTTTTAAATTACCAGGACCAGGGAACATTTGAGCATTTGAACATTTGAGCATTTGAACATTTGAGCATTTGAGCATTTGAGCATTTGAGCATTTGAGCATTTGAGCATTTGAGCATTTGAGCATTTGAGCATTTGATTGGGGTCCTTCAATCATTTAGTCCCTCAATCATTCAATCATTCAGTCCCTCAATCCTTAGACAGGCAGGTAGTAAGAAAGGTTATAATAGCCACAGGAATTAGCACCAGAATTAACCAAAACGGCAGTGCGGTTATGGCAAATTGCCATTGCTCTACTTTTGCAAGGTCCAATTCCTTGAACATATAAGAAATACCAACTACGTAGAGGGACATGGCAAAAATTGACAACATAAGAGAGAATTTCCTGTTTTTGAAAATTGTCCACCGTCTGCTTTGCAGTTCCAGCAACATTTCATTGAAGGTTCGAGCCTCCAGTCTTAAGTACTCCAGATGGATTTCCTGCTGCCGTGACCTAGCCATACCTACTTGTCTCAACCTCTGGCGTTGTCTGGCATTTCCCTCTAAACGGTCTTGTATGGTGTAAGCTAATCCCACTATATTTATAGTTATTATTCATATATTAATATTATAAGTTTGCTAAATGTAACCTCCTAAATCATAAATGTTGATTATGTGTGAATTACATATGTCTATTGGCCTCTTTTTTCCCAGTATCTAAGCAAGCCATAAACACTCATCCAGGAAGGATTGGCTGCTTCATAGATTGCAATGTCGGCATCAGAAAGGCCACTTTGACGCAGTTCATTGGCTACAAATTGCTGGAACGGAGCTGTGACCTCAGAAGCTGGCGTTTGAGCTTCCCAGTAGGGCTTAATCCATTGGGACCAGGTAATTAGTCGTCCTTCCAACTCATCAAGGTGGGCAGCAACGTCATTGATGATTCCAAAATGTGTCAGAAAGAGCCTTTTCAATTTCATCTCACGGATTAAATCAATTGATTTAATCCAATTTTCAATATTAATATCGGGTGGCGGACATGGTGGCATGACCGGTCCGCTTCCAATTTTAACCCCTGCCACGTCCCCGGTAAACAGGGTTTCGCCCATTTGCCAGGCCAGGTGATGTATGGCATGTCCCGGTGTGTACCACGGCTTAAATAACTTCCCTCCTATTGCTATTGGCTGATCATCTACTACTTCCACTAATTGTTCACTAGAAATAGCCTCCATACTTCCCCACAACTGGTCCATTTTATCCCCGTAAATACGCTCCGCAGAAGCCATTAGTCGTTCAGGGTCCTTTAAATGTCTATATCCCATGCTATGAACAAATACCTTGGCACCCTGGCTTGCCAGGTACCAGGCGGCACCTGCGTGATCGAGATGAATATGGCTTATTAATACATTCTTTATGTCTGACAGGTCATAACCCAACTTGCTAACACCTTTCCGGAGAGATGGAAGTGTACTATGAGGACCGGTTTCAATTAATACCGGACCATCTTCTGTTGGTACCAGAAAAGACGCAATTGCCTTGGGCAAACCCTGAAAGTTTAGATCAATGGTATGTATCATGACCGAATTTAAAGAAAAAAAGCCACTGTGGAGGTAGTGGCCTTTTCATTAAATTATTGGAGTAAAATTAAATGTCTGTAACGTAAGCTGACGTATCTACTCCAAGTTCATTAAGATTCTTAATCGAATTTGCTTTCACATTCGCAGGAGGGTTCATGGACAACGATTTTTTAAAGTTCTTAATGGCATTCTTGTCTTCGCCCATTTTTTTGTAACACTCCGCCATACTATCGTACATGTTGGGGTCTTCCGGGTTGTTCTTCACGTTGGTCTTAAAATTTTCCAGGGCCCTTTCATGATCGCCCGCTGCCATTAGTTGATAGCCCAGGCGATTCAATTGGTTTTTACTGGCCAGCCCTGCCGCTTCATCATAGAGCGCACCAGCATTGTTACCCATAGCCGTGGTTAATCCAGCCTTTACAGATAGCGTGTTGAAATTCTTATTGTTGTTTATAGCTTGATCTGCCCATTTCATTCCTTCTTCAAGGTGAGTATTATTTCGTAAGCAGTAGTTGGCAGCAGATGCCGGGCCCCGCCAGCCAAACCCTTTAAGTCCTCTTAGCTCATTGCGAGCATTGGCCAGCACGATTTCATGTACATCAAATGAAACTGTGAAAGGAAAACGCTTCTTTTCCCAATCAAGTACTGCCACCGCTGATTGTGCATCAATGTCTACAAAGTCAAAAGTCAATCGTTCGGTTAAAGGGATCTCTTCGGAAGTTATCATCACCTTCAATTGATCTTCTTCGGGATCATAAGAAAAACTTCCCCAGGAACTACTATTCTTAGAGAAAATGACATCTGCATTTCCGTCTTCGTTGGTAGCAATAAATAAGCCATAAGTTCCGGCCGGAATGGATTGACCTTCTACAGTAGCATCGTGAGAAAAAGTAATGGTGGTATTTTCATTGGCTCCAGCCCTCCAGGGAGCAGCTTTGGAGGTCCCAAATCCAAGATTCTTGTACCCGTAGTGGGCCAGAACCCCATAAACCTCCCTTTCTTTTACAGCAGGTCTGGAATAATTTATAGTCACTTTAGATATCCCAATAGTTTGACTCACTTCTGCCGCAGGGCTAGGTGCTCTGGGTGTGGTTATCTGGGCCATCAGGCTGATGCTGCTGCCGGCAACAAAAAGCAGCGCTAGTAATAGGTTCTTGGTTGTTTTGAAAAATTGTGTCATGGTTTTTTATTGTTTTAGTGTAAAAAGACAAGTAAGTTCTAATCTTCAACCTGTAAAAGAGGATTTCTTTGAGCAGGCATAATGTTAGATGGACGGTAAGTTTAGGAACGAATACTCCCCCAGTATGGGTGAGAGATGGCGCCAGAGTTTCTATTCCTCTATATCCAATCTACCTCCTTGAGGATCCATGATATAATACCGATCCTTCAAATCCGGTGCTAATCTAATTTTAACTTCCGCAGGGTATCCATTTGCCCAGAATCGATTGGTTTCATCGTATTTTATAGTGCTGTGATGCTGGGGCAGAATGTAATTCGGTTGAAGCCGGTTTATGAGAATGACTGACCGGTCGATATACATATTGTGCTCGGTAGGAGAAAAGAAAAGGACATCCACATGTTCCAGAAAAAGATGGTCCTCCAAAAGGTAAGAATCCCCGGGTTGCAGGAAGGTGGTTCCATTAAGGTTAATCATATAACCACAATCCTGCAGATTAGCCTGATAATAAATGGCAAAATCCTTGTTGCCGTGAATCGCACGTAGCGCTTTTACTTCAACTCCTTTGATGACATAATCTTCCCGGGGCCGGGCGATGTGGATCCGGTCCGATGGAATTCCAATGGTCTTTGCTATGGCCAGGCAGCTTTCGGGCAGAACAAAGATGCATTGGGAAGTCTCTACCAGTATTTTGGAGGTGGCTTGGTTAAAATGGTCTCCGTGGTCGTGCGTAACAAAGGAAATGTCCAGTTCAGGACCCAGTTCCTCAGCGGTAATGGGTGACGGGTGGATACGATCCTTATCTTCCAGAAACAGGTCGGTTGCCACTACCATGTCGCCCGACTTGATAATCCAGCTATTGTGACCAGCCCACCAAACAGTAGTTCCTTTTTTATGAACCCGGATCTGCTCGATGAGAGATTTCTCCTGTTCAGCCTTATCGATCCTAGGTCCCTGAGGAGGTTTAAAATTCAAAAAGACACTGCTGATCCAAACGATTAAAAGCAGCGATGGGGTATTAATCATTATCGGCCTGGCTAAAGTACCTCATAAATATAACCTAAAATACAACCAGATGATCTATGTAAAGCAGACTAGATAATGTGAAGTAACCGGTTTAATTACAAAGGACTAAGTTACAGGGGCAAAGAGCCAACAAAATTTAGAAATTTCGTATCTTGAATCTGGATCTAACTTAAAATCTAACTCCCATGAAATCGATCGCCGTCCTCACTATACTACTTATCATGTTTCCCCTGGTATCTGTAAATGCTCAGGTTGCAGAGGTTCCCGAAGGGTCTGTATCATTATTTAACGGCAAAGACCTCTCTGGTTGGGAAATACCGGAGGGAGATAATGGCCACTGGAAAGTATTAGAAGGCGTAATAGATTATGACGCTGAAAGTGAATCGAATAGCGATAAAAGTCTTTGGTCGAAAAAAATCTACAAAAATTTTGTACTACAAGTCGATTGGCGCATTAAAGAGACACCGTGGAAAAACCCTGGTGTACCCATAGTCTTACCCAGCGGCCTTCACAAGCTGGATGAAAACGGCAAGCCTATAAACATAGTAGTACCTGACTCTGACTCCGGCATCCTTTTGCGGGGCGTAGGGAAATGCCAGGCTAACATCTGGTGCTGGCCCATTGGATCAGGTGAGGTATACGGATACCGCATGGATGAAGACATGCCACCCGAAGTCCGCCGGGGTGTAACCCCAATGGTAAACGCCGATAAAAATATTGGTGAATGGAATACTTTTATAATCACCATGATAGATGACCGTATGAGTGTGAAGCTTAACGGAATACAGGTGATCGAAAACGCATTGTTGCCTGATATCCCCCTTGAAGGACCGGTTGGCCTCCAGCATCATGGGTCAAAACAGGATGGTGAATGGGTAAGCCCTCCCAGCCTGGTGCAGTTCAGGAACATATATGTTAAAGAGTTATAGATGGCTTCCGGTAGCTCAAATTAAAGCTTTACATGCTCAGAAACACCTGATGCAGGCAAGATATAATTTAAGAATCAAAATTGAAAAATGATGAGAAATATGTCAAGATTACTATTGATCCTGGTTGCCCTTGTTGGGTTCAATTGCAGCAATGAAAAACAGACTGGATCAGAAAATGCCAGGGAAGATACCCAGACAGTGGCCAAGTTGCTTGAACCTACGGCAACTCCACCCTAAAGACTGGATAGAGCAGCGAGTTTCGAATGCAGAGAAAAGATTGGCTGAAACAGAGGGAGGGCAACTTCTTTGGAAAGCTTTAGAAACCCATGGGGGACTTGATAGGTGGTATGCCAATGGGCCTTTATATTTTCGGTTCAATTACCCAAAACCTAAAAACAGGAGGACCGGACACTTACCAAACTATTGATACCTGGTCTGCAAAAGCAAGACTCCAGCTGGTGTCAGATACCACCATTGAATATGGCTGGGACGGTGAAAAGGCCTGGAAATACCCATTTGATGCTGATGTTAAGACAAACCCCAGGTTTTGGGCACTTACCCCCTTTTATTTTACAGGGGTTCCATTTGTGTTAGCTGATGAAGGGATTGGTCTTGAATATCAAGGAATCATAGAATTTGAAAACAACAAATACCATCAGATTCTTGTAACCTTCGGCGATGGTATGGGAGATGCACCCGATGATTTTTATGTATTGTATATTGATACCAACACCTTTAGAGTTGGAGGATTGAGGTATATAGTTTCATATCCGGGTTTTTTTACTAAGGGTGAACATGGTCCTGAAAAGCATATGACCTATTATGGAGAACAAACCATTGCCGGAATTTTGTTTCCTCGATCAATCAAGACCTATAAGTGGGATGGAAAGGCACCAACAGAACACACCACTAACATCACTATATCAGAAGTAAGTTTTCGACCGGATACACGCCCTGAGTACTTTAGTATTCCTGAAGGCAGTCGAGTAATGGAGGGTTATAAGTTTGATGAATAAAACCAGCTCCATCAAGCAAATTGTAACATGATTTTCAACCCGACACCACAGACATCCACCCCCGACAAACCGCGCATAGTTTATTTTTTTTTGATCGCTGGTTTTTGGTTATTCTTCCGATGCTCTTCCCCTCTGCCGGATGAGGTAAAAACCGCCTATGATCAATTGCCTGAAACCATCGATTTTAACTTTCACGTACGGCCTATTCTTTCGGACCGCTGCTATCCCTGTCATGGACCGGACGAAAATGCCCGTAAGGGTGAATTCCGCCTCGATGACCAAGCAGAGGTTTTCGCTAAGAGAGTGGACAGCGATGCCATTCCCGTAGTTCCAGGAAAACCACAGAAAAGCGCCTTGATCTTCAGAATTCTGCAAGAAGACCCGGAAATGATGATGCCTCCGCCTGAATCAAAATTATCACTTACAGCCTCTGAAAAAGCAATTTTGGTCAAATGGGTGCGTCAGGGGGCCGAGTGGAAAAAACACTGGGCATTCATCCCTCCAATAAAAGCCACCCTTCCCAAGGTCCAGAACAAAGATTGGCCTGAAAATGAAATTGACTATTTCGTGCTTCACAGATTAGAGTCCCTGGGGTTGTCACCATCTGATGAAGCAGAAAAACCGGTACTGATCAGGAGACTAAGTTTCGACCTAACGGGTCTGCCACCTGGTTTGGAAGAGATACAACAGTTTGAAGAGGATCAGTCAGCAGATGCCTACGAAAAGTTAGTAAATCGTCTACTGGCCTCTCCAAAATATGGTGAACGCTGGTGCTGGGAGTGGCTGGATGTGGCCCGGTATGCCGACACCAATGGATTTCAGGGTGATCCTACCAGGAATATGTGGCCCTGGCGAGACTGGGTAATCAATGCCTTCAACCACAACCTGCCTTACGATCAATTTACAGTTCAGCAATTGGCAGGAGATCTGTTTCCGGATGCTACTACTGACCATATCCTGGCCACGGCTTTTAACCGAAATCATATGTACAATGGGGAGGGAGGAAGGATCCCGGAGGAAACCAGGGTTGAAAATGTATTCGACCGGGTGGAGACCATGAGCACTACCTGGCTGGGGCTTACCGTAGGCTGCAGTCGTTGTCACGATCATAAGTTCGACGCTATTTCTCAAAAAGAGTACTATCAGTTCTATGACTATTTCAATCAGACCAGTGAAGAGGGTATTGGCTATCATGGACGAGTAGTTCCGGTATTGGACCTCAGTCCACCGGAAAAATTGGAAAAAGTGGCAAAGTTGCAAAAATACATGGATGGGATGTCAACCCGAGTGGCCGATAAAGAGCTGGAGAAGTTTCCTCGTAGTGAAGATTTACCTGCTTCCGAATCGGCATTAGCCGCCGAGTTGGATGGGGACAATCTTTATGCCTTGAGCTATGCCCCTAACCAAAGGAATCCTTACTTCATAGGTTTGCTTCAAAATTATTACCAGGAACGAGATCCAGAGTACGCAACCTTATTAAAGGACCTAAAAGATGCCAAGTATGATCATGACCGACAGTCTGCAGAAAACCTACAGGTCATGGTAATGGACCAGCTTGAACATCCAAGAACTACCTACGTGTTGGAACGCGGCACCTACAATAAACCAATGGAGCAGGTAACCAGAGATGTTCCCAAGGTATTGCCAAGCCTTCCTGAAAATGTAACCAATGACAGGCTTGCATTGGCCCGATGGCTGGTATCCAGGGACCACCCGTTAACCGCCAGGGTTACTGTTAACAGGTACTGGCAGAACTTTTTTGGCACTGGAATGGTAAAGACCATTGAAGATTTTGGGGTGCAGGGAGCATTGCCCACACATCCGGGTCTACTGGATTGGTTGGCAGTAGACTTCATGGAAAGCGGCTGGGACTTAAAAGCCTTTTTTAAGAAGATTGTAATGAGTGCAACTTATCGGCAGTCTTCAAAGGTCAGTGCAGCATTGCTTGAGGCAGACCCAGAAAACAAGTATTTCGCCAGAGCCACCAGAATGAGATGGCCTTCATGGATGTTGAGAGACCAGGCCCTCCGAATCAGCGGATTAATGGTAGATTCAATTGGAGGCCCATCGGTCAATCCCTATCAGCCGTCGGGTGTCTGGGAGGAAGCCACTTTTGGCAAGATCAAATACCTACAGGATCATGGTAATGCCCTGTATCGAAGGACGCTTTATACCTTTTGGAGGCGTATTGTGGGACCTACCATCTTGTTCGACAACGCCAGCAGGCAAATATGCACGGTGAAAGCATCCCGGACCAATACGCCGTTACACGCATTGACCACCCTAAACGATATCACTTTTATGGAAGCAGCCCGGGTAATGGCGTCACGGGTTTTAAATGCAGAAAATAGCGATCAGGCCCGATTGACTATGGCCTTTGAGCTGGCTACCTCCAGAAAACCCAAAGAACAAGAATTTGCCATCCTGGCTAGGCGCTTGCAAAATTTACAAAGCGAATACTCCAGTTCCATTAAAGAGGCCAAAAAGATAATCAGTATTGGGGAGCACCCGGTAGACCTGGCCCTAAGTACTACGGATCACGCTGCTTATACCGCCTTGTGTTCACTTTTGTTGAATTTAGATGAAACCCTGACCAGACAATAATTACTAACTCAAGTTTGTAAGCCATGCATCCAATCCAACATTTCCAGGCATCCATGAACAGAAGAAATTTCTTCGGGAAGATGGCCCAGGGTATTGGCATTGCTGCGCTGGGTTCATTGTTAAATCCAGGAGTATTTTCCGCAAGGGCTCAGGGTGCCTCTGGAACTCAGGCCTACCTATACTCAGGCCTGCCCCACTTTGCACCCAAGGCCAAACGTGTGATTTACCTGTTTCAGAACGGTGCACCTTCACATGTTGATCTCTTTGATTACAAGCCTATGCTTAAAAAATGGCATGGGACTCAAATCCCCGAAGGGCTGGTAGCAGGAAAACGTTTCTCCACCATGACCGGCAAGCAATTGAATCGCCCTTTGATCTCCGGAATTGGTGCGTTTGCCCAACATGGTAAGAGCGGTGCCTGGGTCTCAGATTTAATGCCCGAAACTGCCAAAATAGCGGATGATCTGTGTTTTATAAAGTCGATGTACACTGAGTCTGTCAACCATGCCCCTGCCATTACCTTCATCCTCACAGGATCCGAACAACCGGGACGGCCCAGTATGGGATCGTGGCTGACCTATGGGCTGGGAAGTACTTCGGAAGATCTGCCGGCATTTGTGGCCATGACTTCCCGGGACAAAGAAGCCAGCTGCGGTCAGATTTTTTACGACTATTATTGGGGCAGTGGATTTCTGCCCACTCAGTTCCAGGGAGTAAAATTCAGAGGTGGCGGAGATCCAGTGCTCTATTTGAAAAATCCTCAGGGAGTGAGCCGGCAAATGCGTAAGGACATTCTAGGTGATATTGAAGCGTTAAATGAGATCAACCTTCAGGAATATGGAGATCCTGAGATTGCCACCCGAATTGCCCAATATGAAATGGCCTATAAAATGCAAATGAGTGTTCCGGAGCTCACGGACTTTTCTTCTGAACCCCAGCATATACTGGATATGTATGGACCGGACGTGCATCTCAAAGGAAGTTTTGCCTACAATTGCCTGATGGCCAGAAGGCTGGCAGAAAGAGGCGTGCGTTTTGTTCAATGTATGCATGCCGGTTGGGACCAACATAGAAATTTAAATTACCAATTAAAGGTCCAATGCCAGGATACGGATGCTCCTAGTGCCGCCTTGATCAAAGACCTCAAACAAAGGGGCATGCTGGATGACACACTGGTAATTTGGGGTGGAGAATTTGGGAGGACACCATTCCTCCAGGGTAAAATTGAAGATTTTAAAAACTGGGGCCGCGACCATCATCCCTATGTATTCACCATATGGATGGCTGGCGCTGGAGTAAAGCCGGGTTTATCCTTTGGGGCTTCTGATGATTTTGGTTTTAACCCTGTCGAAAACCCAGTACATGTGCACGATTTTCAAGCCACCATAATGCATCTCCTGGGTATTGACCATGAGCTATTTACTTTCAAACATCAGGGCCGGCGATATCGATTGACAGATGTACATGGACGGGTGGTTCGTGATGTTTTAGCCTAAAGGCTAAAATAACTATATTGTGATGGATCAAACACTAGACCATGATACACAAAATTGCTAAAAACTGGTGGCTGCTTCTGGTAGCTGGAATAGTCTATATCATTCTTGGATTTTTGGTTTGGAATCACCCCGGTGAGACCATTTTATTTGCTACCATCTATATAGGTATTGCCCTACTAATTTCGGGGATAAGCATGGTGGCATTGTCCATAGGAGAAAGAGATGGGCTTAATAATTGGGGGTGGTACCTGGCTACAGGTCTTGTTGATATGTTGTTGGGAAGCCTTTTTTTATTCAATCCGATCGCCTCCGCAGTTACTCTTATGTTGCTGGTGGGCCTCTGGTTTCTTTTCCGGGGCATCATGGAATTTGTCAACTCTTTCAACCTAAAACGAAAAGGTGTGCCCAACTGGTGGTTAGATCTTATTGGAGGCCTGGCAATCGCGGTCTTTGGTTTTATTATTATTGGCAAGCCTCTGGCAGGCTCCTTAGCGGTGGTCACTTTGATAAGTTTTGCTTTCTGGATCAAAGGAACGATCATGATGGTGATGGCCTTTGGCATCAAAAGATTGAAGAGCGAATTGAATTAGACTTTCTCAAAGACCAACCGATAGTGGTCCATGATTTCCTTTTCGAAACAAACCCTGTTTGGGCTTACTCTGAAGACCTCTACCTGATGCCTGAACGGCGGATCTGTTATATATCTTAGGGCCAGAGTGAAGTACAAGCGGTATTTTTTCAGGTTGAATTTCCTAAACTTCTTTCTCCATTGACCTATGGTCTCAATATAGTCAAGTCTTCCGCTGCTTTGTGAGATCAGTTTAAAATTAGGTTCTGCGTTTCTTATTACCATCTCCGGGCCATAAGGAAGCCATGATCCTGGAAATTCCTCAGCCATTAGTGCGCAAACATGGGCCGCGGATCCCTTTTCCGCGTTTACGTCCAGTTCCTGGTAATCCACCATGTTTTTGCTAAAAGTCATGGTTTGCATATAGAACCGTCCTCCAGTTGGCAACAGGTTATACAGTGTGGTAAAAAAGTCGCGATAGATCTGCTCCTGTTTGCCATCCACATACTCCTCAACGGAGCAAAAGTGCTCCAAGCCACCAATACAGGTAATGGCATCGAAGGTCCCAAAGTCTTCCGGTTTCACGTAACGACAGTCTTTCACCTGTACGTTGAATCCATTTTTCTGACAGGCTTCGGCCTGACCTTCCGACAGGGTTAGACCAATACTGGTAGCTCCTCTTTGTTCCACAATATATTTGGAAAATGGCGCCCAGCCACAAGCCATATCCAGTACTTTGGTTCCTTCTTTGATATTCAAACTGTCCGCAATAAACTTGTGCTTGGCCCTTTGAGCCGCTTCCAGGGTCATGGAAAAATCACCATCATATTTTGCTCCACTATAATCCCCTGTTTCTCCGATACTTAAACGGAATATTTCATCGATAGTGGTGTAGGTAAAGTCTAGATCCTTTTTATCAGCCATTGTTTTTATACTTCTACTTATTCCTTAAACTTTTTACAATTGCTTTTGCGTATTGTTTGGCAGTAGTAGTCACGCTTTGTGGGTTATCAACTTTGGAAGTCACTACTGCTACTAATTGTTTATCCTCAGGTTGATCCAGATTATAGACTACGGTTTCCAAAATATAGGTTTTGGAGGTTTGGGTGGTCAAGGTACTGGGGACATAATTGCCATAGGTTGAGTAAGACATGGAGTTTCCGTAATAGCCATGAAACCCTCCATAATATCCTGGATAGTATGAATAATAGGGCCCACCTGTATAGCCACCTGTAGAATACCCTCCTTCTTCAGTGACCCGGGTGGTTTCTTGCAAATCTTTTAGCACGCTCACTACCACACCATTGTATCCCTTACTTTGCAGAAGCGACTTAACTTCCCTTACTTCTTCCTCTGAAAGTTTAGCATCAGGTTTTAGATTTGGAAACTGTTTGTAGCTTTCCGTAGCCTTCATTCCATTTGACCTTATCTGATCGGCAATTTCATCTTCAAAAGATACCCTGGTCAGTTGATTTTCAGCCCGGGCAATTACCAAAATATTTTGATCCTTAATGGAATTTACATTATCTCCCTTCCAGGCGTCGATGACCTTGATACTGGAACAATTGGTTAATATTGCTACCAGGGTAACTATGATTAATGAGCTATATGGTCTTTTCATAGTGGATATTTTTGCCAAAAATACCCAAATACTTATGGTAAATTTATAATGTTATGGAAATTTTCAATCTCAATTATACAAACCGTTCAAAGGTGAGCTAAATACCTATAGAGGCCTTAATTTTTTACTGCCATCGTTACTACCATCAGGGTATAAATAAGAACTACCAAGGTGATTAACATAACCACCAGTGCACCGATTATGGTCGAAATAAAATAATTATCAGTAATTAAATACCCCTTTGATTCAAAGGTGGAGATTGATTGGTCCTGGTTGTTCCCGGATATTCCCAATTGGGCTGCTTTTGTATTTTCGCCTTACTTTTTGGCCATAGCAAGCTCAGATGCTGCTTGCGGAGGATAAAGCCGGGCCAATTCACGTATGTAGTGGACCAGCTGCCAGCGTTGCTCTTCCGAGAGCGAGTATTTAAAGCTAAGCATGGGTGGATTTCCCTCAGAGATCTTCCAAAACAATGCCCCGTCGCTTTGTGCCTGTACGGTGGCCGCGGTGAGGTCGGCAGGAGGCCTTTCCAGGTTAGGGGCGTTGAGACCATCTCCCTTACCCTGATTGCCGTGGCACACAAAGCAAATCGCCTCGAAGGAGGTCTTCCCGGATACCAGGGCCTCACTATTCTCAGCTACTGGGTTTTTTAAAGAATTTGGCGGAATCAGGGGCTACCCAGATTGACTGACCGTGACTAAAAAAAGTAAAACCAAAAAACATTAACGCGATGTACAATTTCAAATGACTCATACGCGATCAACGGCGGACTACAAAGGCTGGTTCTTGACCTGGAATTTAATTGAAGAATTGTCTCCGGTGGGATAATCAAGTGGTCACCCAAACGACATTTGCAACCATCTTTTATTAATTCCGTTCCTTCATATGAACCATCAAATCACTAAACACATGAAAAAAGTCTTATTAATCTGCGCATTTTTTGTAAGCGCTACCACTTTTGCACAAAACCAGGTGCAAACAGAAACTACCAATATGATCAGTTATGCTTCCGGCCATTTAATGGAATTGGCAGAGGCCATTCCAGAGGATAAATACAGTTGGGCACCGGAAGACGGAGTGAGATCGGTCTCTGGGGTAATTGTACATATTATATCCACCAATTATTTCTTTGGCACCAAGCTTGGGGCCACGGTTCCTGACGGAGTCAATATGGAAACGCTGAAGCAAGACCTCAAAACCAAAGCAGATCTTACCGCAGCGTTGAAGCAATCCACTGATTTCATTGTAGAAGCCATCAAAGGAGTAGATGATGATGCACTGGCCGATAAGTTAGAATTCCCATTTCCAGGAGAATACACTACCATGTCCGCCATACTTATTGCACAATCACACTGTAATGAGCATTTGGGGCAGTTGATCGCCTACGCCAGGTCAAATGGCATTACGCCACCCTGGAGCCAGGCAACGGCTGAAAATTAAGAAGTAGGAATTAGGAATTAAGAATTAAGGTCCCGCCTCTGGCGGGATTTTTTTGTTTCATTATGCTGTTACCATATTCGTTTTTTTAGTCTGTCATTGAGCCAAATCCCTTTAAATAAACTATATAGTTAAATATGAGTAAACTATATAGTTTATTTACTAAGGTAGGTTCAAGGAATTAGTGCCTGGTCTTTAGTAATAGATATTTAAAGTGGAGGGCAAATTTAAACCCGGTTAGTGTCAACAAGAACTGGCACGAATGTCCTGCCTGGCCATCAGAAGTCATGTTATACATTGTCTGCTATCCAACAATTTCTAATTTCTAACTCATAATTTCTAATTCTTTTAAAGGTGTCATTTTGTCAAGGAACACCTTCTAGTATGGTATTTGCGTATATAAAAGAGAATCGCTTTCAAAAAGCGGTATATTTGTAGATTCGTTCTTTGAAAATATGGGGCCGACTGGATTTGACAGGAGGCGTAAATACGTATGTAAGCATGCAGGCTCATGGGGTGAGAGCCTTAAAAGATAGTCCTAACACATGATTGGCGAAGATTATTCTTACGCTATGGCTGCATAGTCTGATTTAATATCGGATTAGCATTAGGTAACCAATAAGATTGGTACCAGCCATCATCGCTCCCGGCCTTGGTACTGTGGGTAAGGAATCAGCGGTGTCAGACAACAGATACTGGTTTCGGTAAGGCTGCGCATCCGGAACGAGATTTAAGCAGCTAAGGTAGTGTTTGGTGGCGGTACACCTGGCACTATTCTAAAAACCAAGTACCACTAAGCATGTAGAAGATCCGTGTATTACCTTCACTGGACCGGGGTTCGAATCCCCGCGGCTCCACATAAATAAAAGCCATACCGGTTAACGGGTGGCTTTTATTTTGTTCCGCCTTGGGGGCTCGAAAAATGCTTTGGTAACAAATTCGTAATCCATAATTCCTATTTTGTAATTAGCGCGAACGGCCACTTTGGGGCCTGGGCCGTAAGCAGCCGTTCAAATCCATGCCTCATGCACTTAATTCCCCGATTCTACTTACGAGATGAGTGCTATTTCTACTTATTACTGTGACTTACCTCTGCCTGCCACCGGCCAAATGTCTTGAACCTCTTGGCCATCATAAACAAAATAGTTATCGTAGAGGTTAATGGTAGGATCACAATGAGATGTTAACAGTAATACTTTTTCTCCTACTTTAACTTCCCTGGACGGGTTTTTAAAGGTAAGTATACCATGTTCATCTCCGGCAAAACTATATTCTATGCCGCTAATGTCTTTTAATTGAGGCATCTTGTCTTTTGAAAAAGATTTTGAACCAGCGTCAATGGTAATGCTTCCAGGCATAGGCTGACTTATTGCCGTGGACAAAACAAATAAAGACGGCTCGAAGTCGGTGTAAAGGTTATTTCCTTTACCCCCAATGATACGATAGTCTACGTCCATGAACAGGTAACTCCCCGCTTGAATATCAGTAACACCTTCAAGATTGGCGTCTACAGAGTACGTTCCGGTACCACCTACGCTTAACGCTTTTACTTGGTAACCTGCCTGCAGCATTTCCAATTTCATTTGTTGGGCGGGAGCCAGCACAAGCTCCGATTCTTGCTTCCTGTTCTCATATCCCTTAATGTGCTGAACACTCCCAGCATATGCTTGAATGCCATAGAACTGCAAATTAGAACTTTGGTCAATGACTTTTAATAAGTCCCAGGCAGGTTTGCCATGTTCAATACCCGTTCGAATCCCTCCCATCCGTAACTCGATCAAAACACTCAGTTTGATACCGGCAGCTTTTGCTGCTTCATTGAGATTCGCAACATTGTCCTCCCGATCAACCACCAACCTAATGTGTTCACTTTGACTCGCCAATGCCATCACCCTCATTATTTTATCATCGGTAACCACAGGAGATGTGATCAGAATATCTTTGAGGCCACCGTTAAACATTACCTCTGCCTCACTCACTTTGGCAGCGCAGACACCAACCGCCCCATGTTTCATTTGCATTTTTGCAATAATTGGGGATTTGTGGGTTTTAGTATGTGGCCGAAGCCCCGCCTTGGTACCAGCCAGGAATGATTGCATCTTTTGTGAATTGCTTTCCATTCTGGGTCTGTCAATCAACAGAGCTGGCGTGGGTATGTCCCAAATACTTTCTGGGATGAATGAAGACTTAATGTTTGGTTTTGATTTACCCAGAACGGTTGGAGCCGGGCCGAGCAGGCTAACCCCTGCAGTGCTGTACAGTAGGGTATTTATAAAATTACGTCGTGAGGGTTTCATGGAAGTTAATTTAAGTTCTGTGGGGGTGCTATCATAAGTTAGTGAGTTTTTGTGCCAATAAAAAGGAGTTCAAACCCTTAATCTACTGTATACCTGCCTGCCGGTTTGCCTGTCTTTGGCATGGTAAGCAGGCTCTTACTCAAACTCTTTTATGTTTGGCAAAGGGCGTGGCCCCTGCGCTGGATCTGAACGACCGCTTCTGGCCGAGGCCGATAGCAGACATTGACACAATTTCTTAACAACCAATACATTATTAGACTTTGGTGGTATTTTTCTTAAATTGAATCAATGCCAGTGCAATTTCACCATCCTATGAGTTTTAAGTCGTACCATACTCATTTTAACCTATCCATCAACAATCTAATCGCAGATCAATGAGAGCAAGATTCCTTATAGCTACCCTTTTCTTAATCATTATTGGATGCAACAAAGAATTGCCCGAAGGTTGGATAGATGAAGAACGTATAATGATAGAGGCAGCTGAAAATTGGGTGTCCTTAGGGGGTAATTACAAACAGCAACATTTCTCACACCTTGATCAAATTAACAGCAGTAATATTCAAGAGTTAGGCTTTGCCTGGGAATATGACGCCCAATCACCGATAGGAAGGGTCCCACGTGGTTTGGAAGCTACGCCGTTTGTGGTGGATGGAATAATGTATACTTCAGGAGCATGGGGATTTGTTTATGCTCTCAATGCAGGAACTGGTAAGGAAATTTGGAAATATGATCCGGAAGTAGATGCAAGTTATAATCGAAGAGCTTGCTGTGACGTAGTGAATCGAGGAGTAGCTGTCTGGAAAGGAAAAGTTTATGTTGGCACACTTGATGGCTATCTGGTTTGTCTTAATGCGAAAGATGGCAGTGTGTTATGGCGTGTTGATACTTTCATTGACCGTTCAATTTCTTACAGCATTACCGGTCCAGCCCAAGTAGCGGGAAATATAGTAATGATCGGAAATTCAGGGGCTGAGTTTGGTGTTCGTGGGTACATAACCGCCTATGACCTGGAAACAGGGGAAGAGCAGTGGCGGTTTTTTATAGTACCCGGAGATCCTGAAAAAGGTTTTGAACATGAGGAGCTGGAAATGGCTTCCAAAACCTGGGACCCTAACTCAAACTGGGAAGCTGGTGGCGGAGGCACCGTATGGGGTCAAGCAGCCTATGACCCTGATCTGAATCTGCTCTATGTAGGTACCGGCAATTCGTCTCCCTATCCAATATGGTTTCGGAGCCCTTCCGGTGGAGATAATCTTTTTTTAGTATCCATTCTCGCTATAAATCCGGATTCCGGTCGATTGGTCTGGTATTATCAAACCACTCCAGGTGAGATATGGGATTATACTGCTACCCAGAATCTTGTTTTGGCTGAATTTGATATAAATGGTGAGCAACGTAAAGTGATCATGCAAGCGCCTAAAAATGGTTTCTTCTATGTTCTGGATCGGGAAACGGGAGAATTGCTGTCTGCTGAAAAATATACCAGTGTAAATTGGGCGAGCCACATTGATCTGGGAACGGGCAAGCCTGTAAAAACCGAGCAAGGCTGGTATAAGGATCAACCAAAATTGGTGGTACCTTCTCTACCTGGAGGGCACAATTGGAACCCAATGTCATACAATCCCGAAACTGGTCTGGTATATATCCCGACCATCATTCTGCCTTGGGTGTATACTGCCGAGGATTCGTTTGCATTTACTAAAAAGAAATGGGGAACAGGAATTGTTTATGCGGGCGCAGCTCCCTCCGTTTAATAAGGAAACAAAAAAGTATACAATAGGTCATGCCGACACAGTTGAACGAAACACTTTAAAAGCGTGGGATCCCATAAAGCAACTAATGGTTTGGGAAGTAGAACATGAAATCCCAAAGGGCAATGGGGGTATATTATCTACTTCAGGAAATTTAGTTTTCCAGGGTTCCAATACAGGGCATTTGAAGGCTTATGATGCCACAAGTGGGAACCTGTTAAAATCAATTGAGGTTGGAACGGGAATTATGGCTGCTCCTATGTCATATTCAATTGATGGTGAACAATATATAGCTGTAATGGCAGGATACGGAGGAGTTAACCTAGTTGTAGGTCCATTAGAACAAGATGCGGCTATCCACAAATATCAAAATTATGGACGCATATTGGCTTTTAAATTAGGGGGAGGTCCGACCCCATTGCCACCAAAAGTTGTAAAAGCCATTGTCCCGGCTCCTCCTTCGATTCCACTGGATACGGCTTTAATCACTAAAGGAGAAATTTACTTTAATGATTATTGTGGATTCTGTCACCAAGCAGGTAAACCTGAAGAGTATTTTTCTCAATATCCAAATCTGGGTATGCTTACTGAAGCAACTCATTATATTTTTAAAGATATTGTGCTAGATGGTGTGTTTGCTCAAAATGGCATGGCTTCATTTAACGACTTACTTCAGGAGGATGAAGTAGAAGCAATTCACCACTATATAATCAAGCAACAAATTGACCTATACCGAGAACAACAAGCCACTCTCCAACTTAACCGATGAACTATTTAGAAATAAACATCTGGAATCCATTAACGAGTATCTTGTTATTCTGACCGTCATACCGTGGCCAATAGCGGCCGTTCGAACTCACTTCGGAAACCCTACTCTTTCCAGCGTTTCCTGTTAGTTCTAAAATGGCCCTACTTTCATAAATGTCATTTTGCTCAATAGTAATATCTCCTGAATGGATACCAATGCGCAGTTTGCTATCGAACTTAGCCCTTGCTAACTCCTGTATATCAATAGCACAATTCACTGCATCCAATGCAGTACCGAACTTAACCAAGGCGCCATCTCCCATCTCCTTCAACCATTGTCCATGGTGCTTCTCAACTAATGGTTTTTGAATTTCTTTGCTGATGCGTACTAACTCCAAGGCTTTGGCTGAATCCTTGCCCATCAAAGCGGTATACCCAACAATATCAGTAAACATTATGGCGGCTAGTTGACGGGATTGGGGCATGGTATTTCAAATTACGAAAAATTCCGTCAAGGCGCATCAATTAGAATTTGTTGAATGTAATACAAATGGTGGTTATATTTAGTATGATACTACCGTCGAAATTACAAAATCAGATTAAGAGACTTGCTGGATGGACAATTTTGTGAATTACTTGCTGAGTAGCTTCAAGCACGTTTCGTTTCATCCAATCATTGGCTCTTTTTTCTCTTAAATTAAAAGCTTTCGTGGCTTTGAGTAGTTATATCCTCCAGTAGTTTAAAGGACATGTACGGTTTACTTTCTATATTTATATAGCTATTGGCATTGGAATTTTGTAACGTGTTCTTATGTGTAAAGCATCCGACATTTGAAAACCAATTAGAGAAATTTTTGTGAGATCCTTTCATAGGGTTGTCGTTCTACTCATTGTAGCTACTCTTGCGGCATGTGACAATGCCTCGGAAGAGAACGTAGCACAGGTGGATCGTTGGGCGTATATGTATGACCTAAACACCCCTCACCAATACCATACAGGGGTGGTCGCCGACGGGAAGATATTTGCGGTAGGTGGATCTAATTCTTTAACCAGAGAGCCCGCAGAATTTGAACAATATGATCCTGTAACCAACCGATGGACCATTCTACCCAATATGCCAACCCCTCGGGTATTTCTCGGGGCAGCGGCTGTCCAAAATAGGATCTACACGATCGGTGGCATAGGTGATTCCTTGGACTATCACGCCACGGTGGAGGTCTATGATCTTGTGAACAATACTTGGAATAAACGAGCAGATTTGCCAACGCCTAGAAATCGTTTAGCTGTGATTGCATTTAACGGAAAAATTTACGCCATACCGATAAGCGTACTGCGATATGATCCAGACGATAATTAACAATAGATTTGCCGTTATTTACAATATGTTACTTTACCTCTACAAAAATCATTCAGAATGACCCTCACTTTATCGAATATGCTGAAATCCAAGATTTCCAAGATTTTCTGGATAACCCTAGGATGGACATTAATTGCGGTTTTCTATTTTTTCAGCATCTATGTCAGCTTGATCGACCTTGAGCGCGATATTTCCGATCTTGACCCATGGCTTTTTTTTAAAGGAAGCCTATTGACAGGGATACTGACCGGAGTGATCGGTGGGAGTTGTGTGGTCTTTTTTTGGGAAAAAATGGCTCCGAACTAAAAACTATGGATGGAGCCTGATTTAAAATTCTGGATTTAAGTCTCTGGTCGCATTGGCCTTGTGTAGAGATATTTAAGTTTATCTATAACCAATATTAAAAGTAATGCTAATCGACAACCCCAGCGGTAATTACCAATTTCTAAAGGGCATTGGCCCATATTCATGTGGTGTAGTGGCTATGACTGGTTTTGAGATCGTACATATTAGATTATTGCAACCCCTGCCGCTGCACTTAGCTTACGAACGCATGGCTCAATATCTTGACCAGGAGGGACGAGCGATACAAGCACTTTGTGGAATGCAGTTACGCATACCGGCTCCACTTAGCTTTGACGGATTCTATAATTTCAACCAGAAATATCAGCAAAAGTTAAAAGACTTGGGCCTGTTATTGGAGGATGTCAACCCATTAGCTCGTACCAACATCGCCGTGCCGGAACTCAACCTCGAAGGACCTGTTTTGCATGCTTTTTCTTATACGGTGCCCTCAAACACACCTATACCCTCAACGTTTATTGTTGCTGGTGCAGGAGACCTACGAGATCAAACTGATCTATCACCCGCTGCCATTGTAAGGCCGGAGGAAACCAGTGAGAGTGCTTTACGGGAAAAAGCCTCCTGTGTTATGCAGGTTATGCAAGAACGGCTCACGGGGCTTCAGGCCAACTGGTCTATTGTTTCTTGTGTTGATGTATATACCGTCTATCCAATACACCCTTTCTTGATCGATACAATTCTTAAGCCTGTTGGTAAAGCAGCCCGGCATGGAATTAATTGGTATTTCGGGGAGCCCCCCATAGAAGGCCTGGCTTTTGAAATGGATTTACGTGGAGTCAGACAAGAACATTGGATATAATGGCAGCAAGTTGGCGAGATTGAGACATGGTATTTCAAATTACGAAAAATACCATTAAGGTGCACTAATTGGAATTTGGTGACCGGCCGCTTATGGCCGAGGCCGTGTGAAAACGCCACAGCAGCTTAGAAAAAGGTGATTATTAATGTCTAGATCAAATGTAGACTATCCGGCATTTGTGAGGCTTCCGAACTGATAACTCCCTTCTAGCGGAAACTAACTTCATCCAGAACCTAGTCGAGCTTAGAGGGGACTACATGAGGCCGTTTTTGAGTTTTCAAGCAGCCTCCATCAGTTATGGCTTTCCCCATTTCCTCAAAAGTGTTAATTAACTCCTTTTTCGATTCTTGTAAATTATTGGGCTGACATGCAAGGACTACCACTGACCAAAAAATAAGTAGATATTTCATAGCTTTAAGGGTTTGGTATCACCATAAAATACTCAAAATTCAGCAAAATGATCTGCAAGAATGGTTTCAGATGGTCGTGAGTTTCTTTTTTGAGTAATTGGAGATCCAACAATCTTTTTAACGGATTTCGAACATTATATGGAATCTGGTTGGTACAAAACGGCAAACGATGCATTTTCCCAACGACCGCTATTGGCCCGAAATGTGTCATTCTAACGAATGGAGACAAATAGTATCATAAACGAAATATTACACATACCTGAAAGGTTCAACGCTCTTGGAAATAACAAGTCTGCTTACTCCCTTTTGAAGCAAACAGGATATTTCGAAAAGAGGGAAGAGGTCAGTGAGAGTTTAATAAAAGTCGCCTTAGGACAACACTCTGGATATGTGGATTTATGGTTAAGATGGTCAGCAGACAAGCGTAGCAGCTCTGGATGGTTTTTCAATCCAAATGATAATCAAAAGTACGTAGTAGCGTACTCAAATCTCGAAAAAGGTGTAATTGAAAGAATGGAATATAATGACATTATTAGTGCCTGTGCAGCTTTTATCAAACGAGAAATGGAAAGTATAGCTCAGAGCTAGTTTTAAAACCATGAAAAACATTTCTCTTTTTATCGTATTCAACTTGATGACCACCTGCCTGGTATTTGCTCAGCATACCGAAAGCAATATCAAACACACCCAGGATATCCATTCTTTAATCGATAGTTACACCGAAGCCAGGGAAAAGAAAGATTCTCTGTTGCTCAATAGTATTTTGACTGCTGATATAGATCAATTGGTGTCTTCAGGAGTATGGAGAAGGGGTAAGCAGGAATCCATGAAAGGCATGATGCGAAGTTCAACCAGCAACCCAGGTTCACGAAGCATTACTGTTGAAAAAATACGATTTCTTAATTCTGAAAGCGCCATAGTGGATGCCAGATATGTAATACAAAATGCTGATGGCACCGCCAGGAAAATGTGGAGTACTTTTATGGTTGTTTATAATGAAGATAGATGGAAGATTGCTGCCATCCGAAATATGCTACCCGCCGGCCAATAATAATTTCAATTTCAAAAAACCCGTTCGTATCTGCTATTCTCCGTTAATTGCCGGTGAAATTATTTGCCGACCATATCATGTCGGGATTGAGCGGGAAGATCGGCCTACGGACATTTTTGTACTCAATATTCTCTACCAGCTGATTTGCGAAACCAGGTGTCAGTGCCATGATGGCATGTGGAGCGATATCCCGCAGGCCCTGGAACAAGTATCCTTCTTTTACCACTACGATATTGTGTGCCAGCGGATCTATCTCTACAGCTTGGAAATGGGCAGGATCTGTGAAGGCCCTATGCCTACTGAGCAACACAACGGTTACACCATCCACCCGAATAACCGCATCCAATTGCTTGCTGTCCGGTTGCTCTTTAGTAAGACGTAGCACGGTGCCTGAAACTGCTAATGGTTTGCTGAACACGTTATCGATTTTGCCTCCAATTGATAGATCGATCTTCGCACCGACTCCGGCAGCTACACACTGCTCCACAGCCTCTGGATCGACAATGCCAGCTAGTATAGCATCCTTCACCTTATAAGCGAGAAGTCGCTCCAGCACCAGCGTGCCATCACCTGCTGCACCCGCGGTCACATTATCCCCCGAGTCGGTAATAAACCAGGTGCTATCCGGAGCTTCCAATGCTGTTTTTATGGCACCATCAATCAAAGCCGTCGTTACGTCGAACTTGAGATCGGCACGCCGTTCCCAGATTGCGTTCGCCAGTGCTTCCGCTTGCACTTGTGCTTCATACAGATGCTGATGGTCCTTAGCGACTACTTGAACACTCATACCAGCCCTGCTAACGTCCGTCCAGGGCATGCCAACAAAAATGCTCGCATCCATAAGCCCAGCCATCCTGGAGATTTCATGCAATCTCGCATAGAGGGATTTGAGCGGTTCCACGCTTGTGATACCTTTTTCCCCTGGTATAAGAATAGGTAAGCTTATATGCGCTACTCGAGGCAATAAGTCATTCTTGAGCGCCTCTACCATCAGTCTCACCGTGCGTGTACGAGTCTCTTCCCCATCCACGTGTGGAGCAGTTCTGTAAGCCGAAACAATGTTGAGACCTTCCATGAATTCTTGGGAAATATTCCCGTGCAGATCAAAACTGGCGGCTATTATAACATCATTTCCTACTATCTCACGGATCTGTTGAATGAAATCGACCTGTGCGTCCGGATAACTTTCCACATGCAAGGCACCATGCATGTCAAGAAAGATACCATCAACAGAACCAGCAACCCGCAATGCTTTGAGAATCTCCTCGCGGAATGCTTCATACGTTTCCTTAGAGACAACGCCAGATGCACCACCAATGGCATGCAACGTCGGAATCACCTCTATACCCTCGTCTTCCAGGAATTTGGCCCAGGCCTTCCCTTGTGTTACATCCCGGTGGCGTAGGAGAGTAAAGTCGGACACCATTGTCAGATAAGGTATGAAGGTATTGGATTCATGCCGTATGCCGGCGGTCAGGATCCGAAATTCGGTTTTTTCCCCAGATGAACACCCAAGGCCGGCAAAAAGAGCAGCAACTATTATAGTAGTTATGATTGGTGATTTGATCCGCATGGTTAATCTCCTATTTCTAATTCATAATTGTCTACACCAGTAGCCCCTTCACTACCTTTCCATGCACATCGGTCAACCTGAAATCCCTGGACTGAAACCGGTAGGTCAGTTTTTCGTGGTCGATACCCAAAGTGTGCAATATGGTCGCTTGCAGGTCGTGGACATGTACCTGGTCTTTTATTCCATAAAATCCGATGGGGTCTGTTTCACCGTGGGTAATTCCACCTTTTATTCCTCCGCCAGCCATCCACATGGTATAAGCATCGGTGTGGTGGTCCCGCCCAATAAATGGGACATCTATTCCTTCACGGTTTTCCTGCATGGGGGTGCGGCCGAATTCACCGCCCCACACTACCAGAGTCTCATCCAATAGTCCTCTTTGTTTGAGGTCTTTAACTAACGCTGCCATAGGTTGGTCTACCTGTTTGCATCGTTCCACCAGACCGTCAAGCAAACCATCCCCTTCGCCGGCTCCGTGGTTGTCCCATCCCCAGTGAAATAATTGGATGAATCGCACATCCCGCTCCGCCAGCCTTCTGGCCAGCAGGCAATTATTGGCAAATGATGTCTTGCCTGGTTCAGTACCGTACATTTGGTGTATGTAGTCAGGTTCCTGGTTTATATCCATAGCCTCGGGAACAGAGACCTGCATCTTAAAAGCCATCTCGTACTGTGCAATTCGGGTAAGGATCTCGGGATCCTGAAATTCCTGGTATTGCTGCTGGTTGATCCTATTAATGGCCTCTACGGACTTACCGCGCAGGTCACGGGACATTCCCGGGGGGTCGGATACATACAATACCGGATCTCCATGGGATCGACATTGCACTCCTTGGTATAACGATGGCAGGAAACCGCTACCCCAGACACTTTTGCCGGCGCTAGGGGTTTTACCTCCCGATACCAACACTACATATCCCGGAAGGTTTTCATTTTCTGAACCCAGCCCATAAGTTACCCAGGAACCCATTGATGGTCTGCCTAACCGGGGGCTACCTGAGTACAATAGCAACTGGGCTGGTGCATGGTTGAATTGGTCGGTGTGCATGGCCTTAAGAAAGCATACATCATCAACTACTTCTGAAAAATGGGGTAATCGCTCAGATACCCAAGCCCCGGATGCTCCATGTTGTTTGAATCTTGCCTGCGGCCCCAACATATTGGGTACTCCTGAAATAAAGGCGAATTTCTTTCCTTCCAACATCGATGCAGGACACGGCTTGCCGTTTAATTTTTCCAGTTCAGGCTTATAGTCAAATAGTTCCAATTGCGAGGGGCCACCTGCCATATGCAGAAAGATTACCCGTTTAGCCTTGGGAGCAAAATGGGACATTCCTTCCAACACTGCCGAAGACAGATCCTCTTGTGCAGGCCTTCCAGACAGGGGGTTGCACCCTAAAAAAGAAGCCATAGCCATGCCTCCCAACCCTGCTGAACACTTTTTCAGGAAGTGCCTGCGAGTTGACAGTTGTGCTGCCAATATTTGTGCTTCAGCGGATATTTTCATGTTACTCCTTCATTAAAAATCCGTCTAAATTCAATATGGCATTGGCCACTACTGCCATTGGCTCTAGGGCCTTGCGCTCATTCTCCTCGATGGACACTGGTCTTATCTTAACTGATGAAGCTGACTGAACCGCCTCCTGATATAAATTTTCCAATACGGAAAGTGCTTCCGGTGTCGGCTGTTGCATCAAGGCCAGGTAGTATCCCAGACTAATGGACTGTTTGACATTCTCCCCATCGGACTTCATCTTTTCTGCTAAAGCCTCTGCTGCCTCTAAGAACGCCGGGTCGTTCATGGTCACCAGGGCCTGCAGTGGTGTATTGGTACGGATACGCCTGGAGACGCAAAATTCTCTGCTGGGGCTGTCGAAACTTACCATGCTAGGGTAAGGGGCCGTTCGCTTCCAATAAGTATACAATCCTCGACGGTGCCGGTCATGGTCTCCTGTTTCCCATTTTGCATTGCTATAGATCACCTGCCAGATGCCCTCAGGCTGTGGTGGCATTACACTTTTCCCACCCAAAGTACGGTCAAGCAGTCCGCTGACCGCCAATGCCTGATCACGAATTTGTTCTGCTGACAACCGGAATCTGGCTCCCCTGGAAAGCAAGCGATTGTAAGGATCGAGTTCGAGTTTCTTTTTTGTGACTTGTGATGACTGTTGGTAGCTAGCAGAAAGCACTATCTCCTTCAACAGGGCTTTGATACTCCATTGATGTTCATTCATGAGCTGTAATGCCAAATAATCCAGCAGCTCAGGATGGGTAGCTGCTTCAGCTTGGGTACCGAAGTCCTCAACGGTTAGCACGATTCCTGTCCCAAACAACTGTTCCCATAATCGATTAACAATTACCCGGGCAGTTAGTGGGTTCTCCTGACTGACCAGCCATTGTGCAAAAGCCAGGCGATCTGGTGGGATCGCTCCTAGTTCTGGTTCCAGGGTTTGAGGCAGTTCGGCATGTACCGTGTCCCTGGGCGTCAGCCAATTACCCCTATCAAATACCTGAGAAGTTCTGATGAATCCAGGTATTTTATTTTTCATTACCGGGGTAAGGTCAGCTTTTTGTCTTAGCTCCTGTAGTTGACCTTGATAATCTTCCAGTTGAGGGTGGAGGCCATCTTCATAAATCAGCTCTATTTCATTTATGGTTACCAGCCCATCGGGGGCTTTTGCGGTGGTATTGATCAACTCAAAAATCAGGTGGTGGGTCCCTGTCTTCGGTGTGACCTGATATACCTCTTCTATAAAAACTTGCCGCTCTCTATGGCCTTGCTTAGAAGTCATTGGAAAGTCCACCCGATTTATTACCGGGCCATCAAGGCTACCCGCATAAACTTTTATCCTGGCATCAGTCCCCTTAGTAGCGAAATTATAACGGATGGCCTCTAATCCATTCAATTGGATGTCATTGAACTGGAAAAAATATCTCTTGTGAAGTCCCTCACTGTAGTTATAGACAAAATTGCTTACTCCGCCATTGTTGTAAAGTAGCACGTTTTGGAAATCATCGCACCACTGGGGTATCAACTTTGGAAATAAGGCCTGATGGATCTGTTCAGGCAAATGGTCTTTTTGTTTTATGTCAGGGGAAGCATCCAGCTGTTGGATGTAACCGATAATCTCTCTGATCTTGTCGGCATCTTCGGGTTTCCAGGTGGGCAAAGTAGGCACAAGTGAATTTAGATCAGCATCCTGAGTATTGTTAAAGAAGGCCATCAGCTGATAATATTCTTCATGCTTGAAAGGGTCATAAGGATGGCTGTGACATTGAACACAACCTATTGAGGTAGACTGCCATACTTCAAAAGTGGTATTTAATCGATCCAGCACGGAAGCTACCCGAAACTCTTCATCGATGGTACCTCCTTCACTGTTGTTCATGGTATTCCGGTTATAGGCAGTGGCTATTAACTGTTCCCGGGTAGGGTTGGGCAACAAATCACCTGCCAGTTGCTCGATGGTGAATTGATCGAAGGGCATATCATGGTTAAATGCCTGGATCACCCAATCCCGGTAACGCCAGATATCACGATGGTAATCCGCTTCGTATCCATTGGAGTCCGCGTAACGGGCCAGGTCAAGCCACATGGCCGCCCATTTTTCTCCGTAGTGCGGTGACGCTAATAATGAATCCACCAATCGCTCATAGGATTGAGGGGGAGATTCTTTAAGAAATTCTTGTAGTAACTCCGGTTGGGGGGGGAGTCCGGTAAGATCGAGGCTTAATCGTCGGGCCAGTGTAGCAGGATCTGCTACCTCTGCCGGCACCAAATCCATTTTGGTGAGTTCCTGAAGAATGAACAGATCGATGTTATTGTTTACCCAGGATGAAGTCTCCTGCGGTATTGACACCGGTTGAGGCGCCACATAGGCCCAGTGGTCTTCCCACTGAGCTCCCTGATCTATCCATTGGGCAATAAGTGCAATTTCCTGCTGATCGAGGGATGGGGCTTCCTGTGGCATACGTTCCTCCGGATCATGGTGTACCAGCCTCTTGTATAGCTCACTCTTTCGATGATTTTCCGGTACAATAGCAGGGTTACCTGATTCTGTAGCGCCAAAAGCTGTTTCCGGAAACAGCAAACTAAATCCTCCCAATTGCCTTACTCCGCCATGACAAACCAGACAGTTGTCGTTCAGGATTGGCCTTATTTGGTTATTGAAACTTATCCTTTGGTCATCCTGACAAGAAAGCAAACCAAGTGCAAAAGCCAGGAATAAGAGGGCCTTCCTCATGATCTCATAGAATTAAAATATCACGCCATGACAAAATTGCCTCAAATAGTTAGAAATTGCAAATTAGGAATTATGAATTTTTCGGCTACTGATGTTGTAGGATCATCCTACGAACCGCGTGTTAAATAATTCTTAATTTCCTTCCTAATTGTTAATTGTCAATTGTTAATTGTTAATTTTAAGCCATGAAACAGTTCGTGGTATCGGCCCGTAAATACCGCCCGTCATCGTTCGACAGCGTGGTGGGCCAGGACCATATTACCAAGACCTTGCAAAATGCCATTGATAAAAATCAACTGGCACAGGCGCTGTTGTTTTGCGGTCCCCGGGGCGTTGGAAAAACCACCTGCGCCCGTATTCTGGCTCATACTATCAACGAGTTTGACCAGTCGCAGGAACTGTCCCAATCCATGAACATTTATGAGCTGGATGCCGCCTCCAACAACTCCGTGGACGATATTCGCAACCTGATTGACCAGGTACGCTATCCTCCTCAATATGGCAAGTTCAAAGTCTATATCATAGACGAGGTACACATGCTCTCCAATCAGGCCTTCAATGCTTTCCTGAAGACCCTTGAAGAACCACCCGCCTATGCCATTTTCATTTTAGCCACCACTGAAAAGCACAAGGTGATTCCTACTATTTTATCTCGCTGCCAGATCTATGACTTTAACCGCATCGGGATCAGTGACATTGTAGATCATCTACAGTTTGTGGCTAAAAAGGAAAAGATTGAGGCTGAACCCGAGGCACTCCACCTGATCGCACAAAAGGCCGATGGGGCATTGCGGGATGCATTGTCCTTCTTCGATATGATCGTGACTTTTTCCGCTGACAATAAAGTGACTTTAGAGACTACACTACATAATCTGCAGGTACTTGACTACGATTATTACTTCCGAATTACCGAGTATCTATTGCAGGAGAATACCTCAGATACCTTGCTAACCCTGGAAGAGATTCTCAGCAAAGGGTTTGACAGTCATAATTTTATTAACGGTCTCAGCGAACATTTAAGAACCTTACTGGTTGGCAAGGACCCGGACACTATACAATTGATGGAAGTTTCAGACTCCGTCAAACAACGTTATTTACAACAGTGCCAACAAACCAGCATGTCTTTCCTGCTGACCGCTCTTAACATCTGCAATCAATGTGATCTTAGTTATAAGAACAGCAAGACCCCACGGCTTCATGTAGAAATTGCATTGATGAAAATGGCACACCTTCCATCAGCTGTACAACTAGCAGCCGACCAGGTCAAAAAAAAACTTTCAGCACTAGCGGGGTAATTAGGGATGAGAGCCAAGCGCCGGGTGCTGAGAGCCAAGCGCCAAACACCAAACACCAAGCGCCGGGCGCTGAGAGCCAAGCGCTAAGCGACAAACACCAAGCGCCGGGCGCCAAACGCCAAGCGCTGAGCGCCACACCAAAAAAAAACAGGAAAACTGCCCAGTATCAAAGCACTAAAAAGTAATGTTTCAGAAGTTTTGGTAGCTGAAAGTGGCCCTGAGACATCCAAGCCTAAGCGGGCAGAATCATTTGACAAAAAGGACTTATTACGGTACTGGCAGGAGTTCGCTGAGGACAGGCGAAAAGAAGGAAAAAAACAAGAGATTCTAATTCTGAGTCAGGAACCGGTTATTGTTGATGAACTAACCGTTCAGATCAAACTCAACAGCAGTGTGCAGATTGACACGGTTGACCGGCTGAAGTCCGACTTACTACCTTTTCTTAGGGACAAACTTCAAAATGACGGTCTGAAATTAGAAGCAGAACTGGAAATGGACGAATCCAAGCGGGTGATGTATACTCCCTCAGAAAAGTTTAAGTATCTGGCGGAAAAGCATCCTGCACTTAAGGTACTACAAGAGAAACTAGGACTGGACCCGGACTTTTAGTCTGCATACCTATAATGGAAACACTTAATTTTTAACATTATACTCTATATGAAACGAAAACTACTACTATCATTTGTTATTGGTGGCACGGTACTTTTTATAAATGCACAAACTATTGAAGAACTTGAAGCTGTACAGTCTGCAAAGAAAGACACTCTGGCCCGGCTGGAAGATGAAATAAAAGATCTGCAAAGCCAAATTGATGCATTTCCGGGGTGGGATATCAGTGCTTTTGGAACCATAGGAATCAACATTGCAAATTTCAACAATTGGTTTACTAAAGAAATCCCAAACTCCTCAGGAGGGGCAATAGGTATAACCATTAATGGGTTTGCTAATTATGATGATGAGCAACATTTCTGGCGCAGTGCGGGCGCTTTAAATTTGGGGTGGGTCAAGTTTGACGACGAAGATGATCTGGACGATGATAACGGATACCGGCAAGCCACCGACATTTTCAACCTGTCATCTCTTTATGGTAGAAAACTCTCGAAATCCTGGGCAGCTTCCGCCCTGGCGGAATACCGGTCCACCATCCTAAGCAACTTTAACAATCCTGGATACCTGGATTTAGGAGTAGGGGCTACCTGGACACCGGCGAAAGGCCTATATGTAGTGATACACCCACTAAATGCAAATTTGGTCTTTGCCGATTCTGAGTCAATATTTAAATCGACGTTTGGGGCAAAACTGGTGGCAGACTATTCACGGGAATTCTCCAACGGCATCGCATTCAGATCCAATCTTTCAACTTTTCTTAGTTACGAAGATGTCAACCGGTCAAATTGGACATGGACCAATTCATTCAGTTATACCCTGTGGAAAAATATTGGATTAGGTTTTGAGACGGGACTTAGAGGAAACCCACAAGAAACCCTGGAATACGAGATCAAAGTGCTTGAGAATGAAGATGCTACTTTTGATACCATTGACAGTAAATTACAGTCTTACTTTCTAATGGGGGTCAGCTATAAGTTTTAGGGGTATGGGGCATAGAGCAAGGGGCATTGAACTAACTCGCCTTCAAATTCACCCTAAGGGTCCTGATCTCGTTTAGCTCGATTTCTGTAAGGGGCTTGGTGACAAACTTGATCACGTGATCGTTGTTTACGATCTTGTCAATATCCCGTTTATTATCAGAACTGGAGAGAATAATCACACGGCATCTGTCCTTTACAACATCGGCAAATTTCTCAAATTCATACAGGAACACAAACCCATCAACAATGGGCATGTTAATGTCCAGGAAAATCAAATGAGGCAGTTTATCGGGATTGTTGCGATGGGTACCGATATATTCTAGTGCACTCTTCCCCGAACTCCTAATAATAACCTCTTGGGCAAAATCAGTAATCTCAATGATTCTCTTGCTGATGAAATTATCAGTCTCATTATCGTCTACCAACATTACCAAGTCCAACCGGTGCTCTTCCATTTATGCAATTATTTTTTTCTTATGGGCTTGTATCTATTACGGGGATAACTGGTGTTTAAACTAATTGTACATCAAAGATAAGATATTTGGTGGGATGAGTTGTTACCAAATACGGCACAATTATCAGCCTGGTAATATTATCCTGTAAAAGTGCAGAAAATGCCCAAAATCGTACTTTTTTAGAAGGATTTTTGGATCTTTAAGTCTTCTCCAATTCGAAGATTGAAGTCCGATTTTTCATTCCACTCCATCAGCTGTTTTATGGTAGCCTGATAATCTCTGGCAATCTGATAAAGTGTTTCACCAGGCTTTACCTTATGTAAAATAAACTCAGTTTCAGCGGCTGCTGATGAGATTGTCTGATATTCCGATAATTGTTTAGCATCGGAGACAATCAAGTATTGACCAATGCTCAAAACGTTTGAGTCAATAAGATTATTCCAAATCCTAAGGTCCTCTATACTGATGCCATATATCTTCGAGATACTGTACAGCGTTTCACCAGAATAAACTACATGTACCTTTTGCTCAGGTTTTGCCAATTTTTCAGGCTCAGTCCATATTGCGGATTCTGAATATTCTTGCTGTTCTGATTTTTTAGAAAACCTCTCTGCGGTTATTTTTTGAAACTGGTGCTGCACATTTTCCAATTGACTTGCCTGTTTTTCCTCTGGCTGCCGGTATGCATTAGATCTGGTGGTATCCGTAGAGATTTCATCGTTTGGGAGAGCATCAAACGGTTGATAGGCCATTGGTTCATCTGAAGGTCTGGTACTTTTTAACCATAGTATCCGGCCGGTCTTTACAGTGATTTGTCTCTTGGATATCCGGTTTTTCTTACGGAGTTGAGATAGTTTGATGCCATACTTTTGAGATACTGACCACAAGTCCTCCCCTTTTTCTACCACATGGTATTCTTCCCGGGCCTTAGAACCCTTCGGCTTTAAGTACCATAATTCGCCTGCGCGGGGAAACTTCCTTCCGGAGATATCATTATAATAGAGTAATCGTTTAGTACTTACCCCGGTGGCACGCTCCAGGGCCGCCAGTTCCATGTCCTCCTTCAACCGTACTCCTCTAATGCCATTGATCTTAATTCCTTTGGTCCGGTTGCGATAATTCTGTACCAGAGGGTATTTGGCAGGATTGGTTGGATAACGACTGGCAAAGGGAGTTTGGCGCTTGGCGTTTAGCGATTTGCGTTTGGTTTTGTTATTGTCGGTAGATGCAAGTAATACCGGATTTTGCTCGTAAGGCAAGATCACCGTGTAGCGTTTATCGTTAGGTACCTTCCCACGCTTTAGCCATTTGTTATATTTCTGAACCTGTGCTAAGTCCATTTGTTTTTGGTCAGAAATTTCTTTTATGGTTTTACCCTGTCCTTCATGGTACTCAACCAGATACAACTTGGGTGTTTCAGATTTCACTTGTTCAAATGCTATTTTATGTGCCAAAAACTTGATCACATACCAATGAGTATGACTGTCAATTGGCATGGACCGGCTTCCCCGGTATTTCTTTTTTACGAGTTTTAGTGCGCCACCGGGACCTTGCTGATATGCCAGCAAAGCATGCACCCAGTTGTCGAAAAAGACCCTATTATTCTTTTTTAGATACTTTGCCGCTCCTCTGGTAGACGATACAATATTCAATCGTTCGTCAACGTTTCTGTCGATCCGTAGTCCTACTTCGAACGCAGCTTCTTTCTTAAATTGCCAGAATCCCACGGCATTGGAAGAAGAAACAGCATCTGAAATTAGCGCACTTTCCTGAAGCGCTAAATATTTGAAATCCTGGGGTAGCCCTTCCTCATCAAAAACCCGTTCAATGATCGGAAAATATATCTGCAGGCGGTCAACTTTAATTTGAAAGTACCTGGGGTTTCTGGTTAGAGCATTTACCTCCGCCTGGATCTTTCTACGGGCCTTTTCTGTGAGCTTTAGATTCAGGCCAGCGAACTGGATGGTGTTGGGTACTGTGGGAGCGTCTGTATTGGCAGCTTGCAGTCCAATGCTAAGGCATAACAACACCAAAATTATTTTCATGCTAATTTTCTCAAGATCATTAAGCCATCTCTGATTGGCACCAATACATTTTCTACTCTGGGGTCTTCCTGGACCCTTTGGTTGAATTCTTTGATTGCCCGGGTCTCCCTATCCAGTTTCTTAAGATCCGCGGACACCACTTTCCCATGCCACAGAACATTATCGGCCAAGATATAACCTCCAGCTTCCACACGATCGATTACCAGATCATAGTACCGGCAATAGTTGGCTTTGTCAGCATCCAGATAAACCAGATCAAAGCTTCCCTCCAGTTTGGGGATGACCTTCATGGCATCTCCCAGTATAAACTCTACCTGAGCCCTAATTTTGGCTCCGCTTAAGTAATGTTCCACAATTTCCTGCAACTCCCGGTTTTTGTCGATGGAAATGATCTTCCCATCAGTTGCCAGTCCTTCCGCCAAACAAATAGCTGAATAACCGGTGAATGTTCCTATCTCCAAAATACGTCTTGGTTTGATCATATTCGAAATCATGGAGAGCAGACGACCCTGCAGATGACCGGAAATCATCTTGGGATACAACACCTTAATATTGGTCTCCCGGTCTAGCCTTTTTAAAAGAGGAGATTCCGGACTGGTGTGATTCTCAGTATACTTTTGTAATTCAGGGCTTAAAAAATTCATAACACTCACTTAACCGCTAAAAATGAACTCAATTTTCTAACTGCGATTCTTATGTAAAATTGCACTATTTCGGCATAAAAGTCAAAATACTAAAGTCCTTATAGTCGAACATCTCCTGGGCCAGGTCCTGTAATTTCCTGGCAGTAATATTTCGGACCTGTTGGATAGTATCTTCTAAACTTTGGATGTGGTCCAGATCCAAAAGGCTTTTCCCCATCATTAGCATAAGGTTCATGTTATTTTCTTCAGCCATGGCCAGTTGACCGACTAGTTGTTCCTTCGCCCTATGCAGTTGTAATGTGCCAAGAGGTTTGTCACTTAACATAGAGAGTTCTTTCCGTACCAATTTCAAGCTTCTTTTTACCATTTTGGGATCTGTGCCAAAAAAAATTGCCAGCATACCCGTATCCTGATAGGGAATATATTGAGCATCGATAGCATAAACCAGACCATGCTTTTCCCGTAAAGTCAGGTTCAGTCTGGAGTTCATTCCCGGGCCGCCCAGCAGATTGATTAAAGCAAAAAAAGGTAAGCGGTCCTGATGTGTGATGGGGTATGCAGTGCGACCCAGAGCACAATGGGCCTGAGTTACTGCACGATTTATCTGTTTAACCTGAGGAGAATATCCGTTGAAACCTGACCTATGTGGTGAACGCCCGTTGGCACTAATATGACCTAAGTACCTATCTGCAACTTTAACTACTTTGTTAAATGGAAGATTACCCACGCAGGTAAACACTACACGATTTGTTTGTAAGTTGGCTGCGATAAATTCCTGAAAGTCCTGTTGCTGATAGTTTGATACGCTTTGACGATTACCCAAAATGTTCTGTCCCAAAGGATGGTCCTTAAAAACCAAATGATCAAAATCATCCTGGATAGCATCGTCTGGAGCATCCTCATACATGGCCATTTCCTCTAGTATCACCATTCGCTCTTTTTCAATCTGTTTTTGGGGAAAGGTGGCATGAAAGGTAATGTCTGAAAGAAGCTCTACTGCTTTTTGGTAGTAGCGATCCAGCACAGAGGCATAGAAGCATATCTTTTCTTTAGAAGTATAGGCATTTAGCTCACCACCAACACTTTCCAGGCCGTTCAAAATATGGTAAGCTTTGCGCTTTTTTGTGCCACGAAAGGCCATGTGTTCCCAGAAATGAACAATTCCCTGCTGAGATTCTGTTTCATCGCGGTTTCCAATATCCAGGACTAAGCCGCAATGAACTATTCTGGTAGTAGGAACTTGTTTGTAGACAAGGCGCAGGCCGTTGGGCCACTCATGAAGTTGGTAATCTTGCATTTTTGAGGATGCAAATTTACTTAAATGGAGGATAATATTTTTAAACTTGATCCAAATAGATATCGGGTCCGGCATTGAATGTCGCACACCGAACACCGAACAAGAATGTCCATGTGAATTTCAAATTGTAAATTGCTAATCGTTAGCGCAAGTCACAAGTCACATTGGTTCGGCGTTCGAAGTTCGTTGTTTTTACTATATTTAAATCCATCAGCATTCAATCAATGAAGTATGAACCCATAGCATCCGAATTATTTGTCGGGAACCGCAAAAAGCTGGCAAAACTCCTGGCCCCTGGATCCATAGCTATTTTTCAATCCAATGACGTAATGCCATCCAGTGCAGATGGCACCATGCCCTTCGTCCAGGATGCCGATCTATATTATCTAACAGGTATAGACCAAGAAGAAACCATCCTGGTAATGTCTCCGGATTTCCCAGACGAAAAGATGCATGAAATCCTCTTTCTAAAAAAGACCAACGAACATATTGCCATATGGGAGGGACACAAATACACTAAAGATGAGGCCAGGGAAACCTCCGGCATCACCACAATTTTATGGACAGATGATTTTGAACAGTCCATTAGCACACTCATGGCTGAAGCCCATGAGGTATATTTGAATAGTAATGAGCACATTAGGGCAGTTGTAGAAGTAGAAACTCGAAATGCCCGTTTTGTTAAATGGTGCCAAACGCACTATCCACTGCACAATTACCGGAAGGTAGCGCCACTGATGCATAAATTAAGGGCTATTAAGTCTGAACATGAGATCAAACAGATAGCCACAGCTTGTGATATAACGGAAAAGGGATTCCGTAGGGTGCTGGAATTCGTGCAGCCCGGAGTTACAGAATATGAGATCGAGGCTGAATATCTCCATGATTTCATAAATAACCGATCGGACGGTTTTGCTTACGACCCAATAATTGCCAGTGGCGCCAGAGCCTGTGTATTGCACTATGTTGAAAATAATAAAGCATGCCAACAGGGCGAGATCCTATTAATGGATGTAGGAGCCAGTTATGCTCGATATAACGCTGATATGACCAGATCCATTCCGGTCAGCGGCCGCTTTACCAAGCGACAAGCAGCGGTGTATGATGCGGTACTTCGGGTTATGAGGGAAGCTATGGAAATGCTTACTCCCGGGAATACAATATCACAATATCACAAAGAAGTAGGCTTAAGAATGGAATCAGAATTGGTAGGTTTGGGATTACTAGACCGAACCGATATTAAACACCAGGACCCTAGCCGACCAGCTTATAAGAAGTACTTTATGCATGGCACTTCCCATCACCTGGGATTAAATGTACACGATGTTGGCAATATCTATAGACCATTTGAATCTGGAATGGTATTTACGGTCGAACCGGGCATATATATTCCCGATGAAGGTTTGGGTATTCGCCTGGAAAACAATGTGGTGATCCAGGAAAATGGAATTTTGGATCTTATGGAAAATATCCCTTTGCAGCCAGAAGAAATAGAGGACCTCATGAATAGATCTTAGATCTCAGATCGGACTAGCCACCGATCGATACCCGGCGGAAATCCTTCACAGTCAATCCCTGCTTCACACTTTCCAGATATTTGGAAACTGTCAAAGAATTATCTTTAACAAAAGTTTGATTCAACAGAGTATTCTCTTTGAAGAATTTGTTCAGTTTACCTGCGGCAATTTTGTCAATGATATTTGCAGGTTTGCCTTCGGCTATGGCCTGCTCCCTGCCAATAGCCACCTCCCTTTCTACTAAAGTACTGTCCACCTGATCCTTGTCAACTGCTATTGGATTCATGGCAGCAATCTGCATGGCAACGTCTCTTCCTGCAGTATCCACATCGGAGCCATTGCTTCCGTCCAAGCCAACCAAAACTCCTAGTTTGCTACCCGCATGTACATAAGTAATCACTTTATCGGCCTTCAGTCTCTCGTAGGAGCTAACCTCAATTTTTTCCCCAATCTTGCCTATCATGTCTATCACTCTTTCACCTATGGTCAGATCTCCAGAAGACAAGGCCATCAGTTCATCAATACTACCTGGATTTTGAGACACAGCTTGCTCTAATATTTCAACACCCAGCGATTGGAAACTCTCAGTCTTTGCCACAAAATCCGTTTCACAGTTCAGGGCTATCAAAACCCCCTCATGGTCTTTCGCATCAGTTTTTACAAAAACTGAACCTTCGGTTGTCTCGCGATCAGCGCGTGAAGCGGATACTTTTTGCCCTTTCTTTCTTAACAGGTCAATGGCGACTTCAAAATCCCCATTTGCTTCAGTAAGGGCTTTTTTACAATCCATCATACCGGCACCGGTCATCTTTCTTAGCTTGTTAACATCTTGGGCGGTAATGTTCATTATTTTCTGATTTTTAGGTTGATATATAAAAATTAAACATCGAATTCCGAAGGACCCGATGTTCAGGATTAATAGTTTATATAAAGTCTATTTGGATTCTTCTTTTACCTTTTCCGCAACGGGTGCCTTCTCAGCAGCATTGCTTTCATCCATTTTCTTCTTATTCTCTTCCTCTTGTTTTAGGCGGGCTTCTTCTTTTTCCTTCAAACGTTCGTTCAATCCTTGTTCAATTGCAGCACCAACCGCTTTGGTGACAATAGCAATAGATTTAAAGGCATCGTCGTTGCCTGGGATAGGAAAATCCACAAGTTCCGGGTTGGAGTTGGTATCAACCATCGCAAACACTGGAATATTGAGCTTCTGAGCCTCTTTTACTGCTATGTGCTCTCTTTTGATATCGACAATGAACAAAGCGGCAGGTAATCGGGTTAAGTCAGCAATTCCTCCTAACACTTTATGAAGTTTTTCCTTATCACGGTGAACCATCAGCCGCTCCCTTTTTGCCAGATTCTTGAAAGCATCTTCTTTCATCTTCTTCTCCATACCCGACATTTTCTTCAAGGAACGTCGAATAGTGGCAAAGTTGGTCAACATTCCTCCCAACCAACGCTCGGTCACATAAGGCATGTTAAGTCTACGCGCCTCATCTGACACAATCTCTTTTGCTTGCTTTTTAGTAGCTACAAAGAGAATTTTGCGTCCTGTCCTTACTACTTTACTCAATGCATTTGATGCCTCCTCAATAGAAGTCAGTGTCTTATTTAAATCGATCACATGGATCCCGTTGCGTTCCATAAAAATAAAAGGAGCCATGTGAGGGTCCCATTTACGGGTTAAGTGTCCAAAATGGACACCAGCCTCCAAAAGATCATTATATGTTAGTTTTGCCATTAAAAAACTTGTCTTGAGGTATTTATCGTTTACTGAATTGGAAAGCTCTTCTCGCTTTTCTTTTTCCGTACTTCTTTCTTTCAACCATTCTTGGGTCCCTGGTAAGATAACCTTCCTTTTTTAAAGTCGGCCTGTATTCAATATCTACCTTACACAACGCTCTTGCTATGGCCAACCTAATAGCCTCTGCCTGACCCGTGGACCCACCACCACCAACATTTACTTTGATGTCGTATTTATTCTCTAATTCTGTTGATACCAATGGTTGTTTGATAATGGTTTGTAAAATAGGAGAAGGGAAATAATCCGCCATGTCCCTGTGGTTAACCTCAATCTTTCCTTTCCCTGGTTTAAAATAAATCCGGGCCACTGAGGTTTTTCTTCTACCTATTGTGTTAATCAATTCCATTTATTGAATTATAAGTTTATAGTCTTTGGTTGTTGGGCCTCATGCGGATGATCCGCGCCCTCATATACATATAAATTGCCAAACAAGGCACGTCCCAATCGACTCTTGGGCAACATTCCCCTAACGGCTTTTTCTACGATCCTGGTGGAGGATTTAGCCATTAATTGTCTGGGAGTTGAGGTCTTTTGCCCTCCCGGGTATCCTGAATAACGTACATAAACCTTATCATCCCACTTTTTGCCGGTTAATCTGATTTTGTCAGAGTTGATTACAATCACATTGTCACCACAATCTACATGTGGTGTAAAGTTTGGTTTGTGCTTTCCTCGAATGCGCTTGGCTACTTCGCTGCTTAATCGTCCCAATACCTGGTCATGCGCATCTATTACTATCCACTGCTTGTCAACATTCGACTTATTAGCGGATATTGTCTTATAACTTAAAGTGTCCACTGCTAATTGTTTACCTTTCAAATGCCCTCAAAAAGGGTCACAAAGATAGATGCTAATTATTTGAAATGCAATAGCTGCGTATATAGTTTTCAACAGATCTGCTAGTCAAAATTACAGCCTTGATCGTGGGTTCTGTATTTATCCAGTTGTTTCAGAGTTACTTTGAAATCTTTAGGGTATTCTGCTTGAAAAATTTCTGACTTATTCTGTGAGATCTGAAACCTAAGGCTTTGGGCGTGAAGGGCAGGCCGAGCCATAAGCGGTTGCTCTATAGTGTCTTTTCTTAAATTATAATGTCGTTTAATGTTCGACAAAAAAAGTTCATGCCCACCGTAACTGAGGTCTCCTACAATAGGTGCATTCAATGTGGATAAATGCACTCTTATCTGGTGTGACCTTCCGGTGGTGGGCTTACATTGTATCAGGGTATGTAACTTAAACTGTTCAATAGTATTAACCATGGTCTCCGAATGTTTTCCCAAAGCATGAGAGACCCTCACATGTCCGCGTCGCCCCTGTTGCAATGGCAAACCTATTGTTTCATCACTGAATTGATGCCGGCCCTCCACAATGGCATGGTACACTTTATCAACCGAACGATTTTGGAATTGCATGGACAGAGACCGATAGGCTGGTTGGTTCTTAGCAAATACAAGCACCCCTGAAGTGTCTTTGTCCAGCCTGTGGCACACCTGAACATCATTTCGGTAACGGCGTGCCCGGTCCAACAGACAAATCTCATGGTTCCGGTCTGAAAGGGTAGATATCCCTGGCCATTTATTGATAACCAGATAATTATCATCCTCATAAATTATTGAATCTTTAAACCTGGCGGGCTTCAATTGTTCAGTGGTCTGATTTAGGCAATGCAAAATAAAAATCTGAGCCCTTGTCAAGTGTACTTTTTACTCGTATCTGGCTATCATGTTGCTCGAGTATATGTTTTACGATGGCCAATCCGAGCCCAGTACCACCTATATCAGTAGATTTTGCCCGGCTTTTCTCAACCCGGTAAAATCTTTGAAATATCCGATCAATATGCTCCGGTGGAATTCCCCTTCCATCATCCTTTACATGGACCATGACCTGGTCTCGGGTTGGCGTAAAGTCAATCATAACTTTGCCCTTTTCTTTCGTGTACATAGAGTTGTTCATTCCCAATTGGGGTATTTTCAAAAGCTTTCTGATCCCTTTGAAAAGCAAAATCTCCAAAACACCCCATGAGATCAAATAAGAGATTATAAACGATGCCCCGGCAACGTACCATAAATCCGGTTTGGATATACCCATGGTGAAATATGCTGCCAAAAAAGCCAACACCGCCATCAGAACAGAAATTGACAGCGATATAATATGGGAATTAGTGCTCATTCCGAAAAATCATGAGGTTTCTCAAACCTAACTTTGGTTGAATTTGTAACCTACGCCCATGACAGTACTGATATAAGCTTCTCCAATTTTTTCCCGTACTTTTCTAATATGAACATCAACAGTACGGGCTAAAACATACACATCAGCCCCCCATACTTTATTAAGTAATTCCTCCCGATCAAAAACTTTGTTTGGATTTTGAGCCAGGAAAAATAGCAACTCAAATTCTTTTTTAGGAAGTGCAATCTCTTTGCCGTCCTGTCTGACCAGATAGCTAGATTTATCAATAATCAAATTTCCTATATGAATAACAGGTTTGACATTCCTTTTCTCCGAAACCCTTTTGAACAAGGCTTTTATTCTACTTAGTAACGCCCTGGGTTTGATCGGTTTTGAAATATAATCATCGGCTCCTACTTCGAAAGCCGCTATTTCAGAATATTCTTCTGAGCGGGCTGTTAAAAAAATGATATGGGTGTCGCCAAATTTTGGATTCAATCGCAATAAACGACAGGTTTCTACCCCATCCTGTCCTGGCATCATCATATCCAGTATTACCACATCGGGAATGAAGGTATTAGCAACTTTAACCGCGGTAATTCCATCAATGGCGGTTTTGATTTGATATCCTTCTTTTTCCAGGTTGTACTTAAGGAGTTCCAGAATATCCGTATCATCGTCAACAACAAGAATTTTGTAGTTTTCGTTATGCATACTATTCTCGATTCCCGGTCATTAATGAGAAGTCCTTATTCCAGCACAGGCACTCCATTTCTAGCACCGGTTATTTTTTTTATGTCAACCTCAATTGCTCCAATAAACATGCTGGCTTTTATTTTAAGCGGTATTTTATTGGTATCATCAGAGATCCACACCTTAATGGCATCTTCGCCGGTAAACAGCCCGTTTTTTGGAAGAAGTGGTTGTAAAACAATGGCCCTGAATTTGCCCAGTTTAGTGCGTATTGTTTCTTTTCCCACATACCGAATTTTAAAATCATAGCATTCCTCATCAAAGAAAGCATCAATAGTGATAATCTCACCCTCAGTAAACTTGGAATAATCCAAGGTACGTATGTAGTAATAACTGCTGACCATGTCCTGAACGTTTTTGGGAATGCTGGATATTATGGGTTCATGGGGTTCCTTGGTCTTTTTGTCTAGAATGGTGGTTATGGCTTCCTTTTTCTGGTGATCAAAATCAACATATTCATATTTACGGTATCTTCCCTCTTCAAGAATACGATAAGATCCATGGGGAATAATGGCTGCAGTATCTATATAGGTACCCCAGTTGTCGTTGATTCGGGTGATCAAATCAAATACACCCACAGATTTTCCATATATATCAACCTTGTAACATGGGCGGTTATTGCGGTATACCACTTTTTCGCTAATTTGCATGGTAGCGGTAGCGGCATTCAGTAAACCATAATGAACCCGGTATTCCAAGCTTTCTCCAACATCAAAACTGTGGTTTTCTACCTCCCTGTAAGTAGCTTGCTTACTAAAGGCCACTAATAAAAATAGCGCTATTAAAAGTATATACCTTTTCATTGCAACATTTCGGTATTGTCTTATCGGAATCAAATTATATACCAAACTTTAACTTTGTCTTACTATATGTTCCGATACACTTGCTTAAAATGTTGAAAATATTGCTTTAAATCTCCTTTAAATGTAGTGGTAAGTTCCTTTTCAAAAAAGGCGAATTCAGCCCGATACCTTAAATATGACATGAAAAAAGCATTATTCACCTTACTCTTTTGTAAATATCTAAGGTACCGCTGCTTTTCAAACAAATCCAAGGTGTCGGCAGTTGCAGTGATTTCATCAATAAGCAACCTCTTAGGACTGTAACGTAAATTGTATGGTAATGATTCTCCTTGCGAGGTGTACAGTTCATCTAATCGATCTGCTCCACGTAAGATATGATCAGCAAACTTTTTCCGATCCGATTGAGATCGTTGATAATCCAGACTTTCTGATGAATTAGCGCCAAATTTGTACTTCAGGAAGCTACGAGCACCCTGGTCTCCAAAAAAAGAAGCTAGGTTCTCGTTAAACTCCACACTGTCTTTTACAAACAGATTACCATGAGTGAGCTCATGGATAATGGTATTTGCCAGTCCTCCCGGTTTATCATTGAGCATGTTGGACATCACCGGATCACTAAACCATCCCAGCGTTGACCAGCCGCCAGCTACTCTTAGATTTGTGTCCCAATCATCCCGTTCAAGTTTTCGCTCCTCTTCTTCTGCCCTTTTAAATACAAAATACCCCTTATATGGTACCCGGCCCAAAATAGGAAAGTACCACTCTTTTGGCTCCAATACAAAAGGCCTGGCACCAGTAACCACCCATAGAGTTGGCTTCCCTTGCTGATCAAAATAAGTGGTGTAGTTGTCGGTCTGCTCGAATCCAAGAGAATCAAAAGAATATTGCTTGATTTCCTGAATAAGGTTTAGTTTGTACTTTATGGAATCCGAAACCAATGGATCCTTCAAAACATCAGATATCTCCCGGGAATTAAATACTACCTTCAACTGGCCCCTGGCTTGTGAAATCCCATAGAGGATCAATTGGTGCTGCCACAGGAGTATCAATAGAAAAATTCCCAGTGCTGACTTTAATACGATTTTAATATTTTTTAAAAATAATTTCAAAATCGCTGCAATATACACCCAACAACGGTATTTTTAGCACCGCCATCTGATGGTTCCGACTTGAAATTAAATAGCTTATTATTTTTTATGATCCCCTGATTTGAAACCCAAGTTTGTTAAATTTATGCATTCATAGTACCTTACATTTCCCTTATTTTTTAAATCTAATATCAAACAATATGAGCGTAGCAAACGAAAAGCTTAAGGCCCTTCAGTTAACCATCGATAAACTGGAAAAAACCTATGGAAAAGGGACGGTAATGAGATTAAATGATAAACGAGTTCAAGACATACCGGCTATTTCCACAGGATCCCTGGGATTGGACATTGCCTTAGGTGTAGGTGGGATTCCCCGTGGCCGAGTAGCAGAAATTTATGGCCCAGAATCATCCGGGAAAACCACTTTGAGCATGCATTGCATTGCCGAGGCCCAAAAAGCTGGTGGCCTTGCCGCATTCATAGACGCGGAACACGCGTTTGACAAAACATATGCGGAAAATCTGGGAATTGATACGGAAAACCTGCTAATTTCTCAACCTGATGATGGAGAGCAAGCACTAGAAATAACTGAGCATTTAATTCGTTCCGGGGCAATTGACCTGATCGTCATTGACTCAGTAGCAGCGCTGGTGCCACGGAGTGAATTGGAAGGAGAAATGGGTGACAGCAAAATGGGTTTACAAGCCCGCCTGATGTCACAGGCGATGCGGAAACTCACCGGAGTAATCAGTAAAACCGGATGTGCTTGTATTTTTATTAATCAGTTGCGTGAGAAAATTGGGGTAATGTTTGGTAACCCTGAAACTACCACCGGAGGAAATGCCTTGAAATTCTATGCCTCTGTACGCCTGGATATCAGGCGAATCGGCCAGATCAAAGAAAGTCCGGATCAAATATTAGGTAACCGCACCCGTGTCAAGGTGGTAAAAAATAAAGTTGCCCCCCCCTTTAAAGTGGTGGAATTTGACATAATGTATGGGCAGGGTATTTCTAAAGTTGGCGAGATACTGGATCTGGGGGTTGAGCTTGACATTGTCAACAAATCTGGTTCATGGTTCTCTTATGAAGGAAATAAATTAGGTCAGGGGCGAGATGCGGTAAAACAGCTACTTTCTGATAACCCTGAACTTTCCGAGGAAATTGAAAGAAAAATCAGAGATAAAGTGAATGGAACCTCAGACCAGGATCTCCAGCAAGAAGAGGCCGTGACCACAGAATAAGACTTATTGGGATCATATTAAAAAAACCTATAAAGAACCCTGTTCGAATTATGGAATCAATAGTAATATTTATGCTTACAATTCATTAGATTTGCAAACTTTTACTACCGCACAAAAGTCTGATCAAATATAATTCATGAAGTTATCTGCTTTTAAGTTAGAACTCCCCGAAAAGTACATTGCCCTACATCCAGCAGAAAACCGGGATGAATCCCGCTTGATGGTAATTAATAGAAAAGAGCAAACCATTGATCATAAGACCTTTAAGGATGTAGTGGAGTACTTTGATGATGGCGATGTATTGGTAATTAACAATACCAAGGTATTCCCTGCCCGGTTATACGGGAACAAGGAAAAGACCGGTGCTGAAATCGAAGTTTTTCTGTTAAGGGAACTGAACAAGGAGATGCATCTGTGGGATGTACTGGTTGACCCCGCAAGAAAAATAAGAGTAGGAAATAAACTATATTTTGGTGATGGAGATCTGGTTGCGGAGGTTATTGACAATACCACCTCCAGAGGACGTACCATCCGTTTTTTAGTTGACATTAGCGACGAAGAGTTTTATAACGCCATAGATAGCCTGGGTGAAACTCCACTGCCCAAACACATTCAAAGAGAGGCAGAGCCAGAAGACAGGGAAAGATTCCAGACCATATATGCGGAACATATAGGAGCAGTAGCTGCACCCTCAGCCGGACTCCATTTCACCCCACAGGTAATGAAAAGACTGGAGATCAAGGGAGTGGTTATGACCCCTATTACCTTACATATTGGGCTGGGAACTTTTAGACCGGTGGATGTTGAAGATCTTACCAAACATAAAACCGACTCGGAAAATTATCAGGTTGGCGAAGATACCGTCACCCTGGTGAATAATGCAATGGCCAACAAAAGAAAAGTCTGTGCGGTAGGGACTACCGCGATGCGCACACTTGAGACCTCCGTATCGGCCGGAGGATTATTGAAGGTGAATGAAGGATGGACCGATAAGTTTATATTCCCACCTTACGAGTTTAAGATCTGTAATGCCATGATCACAAACTTTCATTTGCCTGAATCAACATTGTTGATGATGGCCTGTGCATTTGGCGGGTATGATTTGATCATGGAAGCCTACCAGGTGGCCATAAAAGAAGATTATCGGTTTTTCAGCTATGGGGACGCGATGCTAATTATCTAAGTAATAGCCCGGTCATGACCTCCACTACCAAATACGCCATTATCGTGGCCGGAGGCAAAGGACTTCGTATGGGTTCAAAAGTTCCCAAACAATTTTTGTTAATGAAAGGGCGCCCAATTCTCATGCATACTATCGAGTCCTTTCATGGCTACTCAAAAGAGATAAAGCTGATCCTGGTGTTACCACCCACTAAATTGAAATTGTGGGCCGAACTTTGCAAAAGATACCAGTTTGATATTCCATTAACCGTACAACCTGGTGGTCCTACCCGATTTCAATCGGTAAGGAGTGGACTTCAAGCCATAAGTGAAAATGGACTGGTAGCCATTCATGATGGTGTAAGGCCGTTGGTCGACTCCCGGATGATACATGAATCCTACAAAACTGCGGCTAAGTATGATTCCGCTGTTGCAACTATTCCCATAAAAGACTCCATTAGGAAAATTCTTTATGGTGGCTCAAAAGCCGTAAATCGTGCCAACTACTGTATCGTTCAGACTCCTCAAACATTTAAGGTTGATCTTATTAAAGAAGCTTATAAGGCTGAAGAAAAAGATACTTTCACCGATGATGCCAACGTTTGGGAAGCGTTTGGCAATCAGGTCACTTTATTTGAAGGCATGGAGAAAAACCTCAAGATCACTACTTTTCAAGACCTTGTGGTTGCAGAAACACTTATGAAACCAAAATGAGTGGACCTGGTAAACTATGATGGTGTCAACACCAACATTAACTGACCCGGTAGCACCTGCCAGTAGTACATTTAATACTCATCTTCATTGAAGAAGAAGTCTTCTTTAGTGGGATAGTCGGGCCAGATTTCCTCGATGTTTTCATAAGGTTGACCATCATCTTCCAATTCCTGTAAGTTCTCCACTACCTCTAAAGGGGTCCCGGTTCTGATGGAGTAATCTATCAATTCGTCCTTGGTTGCAGGCCAGGGCGCATCCTCAAGATATGAAGCCAGTTCTAATGTCCAATACATGCTTTTAGCAATTTTATTTTAAGCAATTAGCTGTTGCCTAATTTTCGCTGCAAAAATATAATTTAAACCAAGAAAACAGATACAATTGTTCATTTTTCTTGAAAACATATTTTCAAGGGTATTTAATATTCTATTTAATTGTCCACAAACCAAAATAGTTCATCATTTAGGTCCATTTGCCTGGGACCCTCCATTCTGGCAACAAAAATGGCATTCAATGCATTATTTTTATAACCATTATACGTTTATTTATAACGTGTGTTTGAAATTTCTTACCAATGTCTCAACCAATTACCTGGGCGCATGTTGATTTCTCCATAACGAATCCCCAAGATACTGGTAATCAGCAGTATTGTCCTCGTGAGTTCCTCTCAATCTCGCCAGGTCAGGTTGACCGGCATCGACCCAGCAAGTATACCAAAAATCTCCTACCGCCCGGATCGCAGCCCTTAATCTTCGCTCAACCTGATTGTCCAGGGCTTGATGATAGGATTTAGAGAAATCCTCGGTATATACCTTTACTAACCGGCTCAAGCGTACTTCATAAGCATACTTTCCATCATCAGGGAAGGTGTTAGTTAAGTTGCGTTCATAATACAATACGCTATCTACCGCACGGTGAGAGTCCATTATTATATCCCATACAATCCCGGACCAGTTGTTCCGATAGGTGGCCCGCCCTACCCACAGATCGAACTCATCATGGAACAACTCCGGTATCCTGGTTTCCCAAAATCCATGAATTCCATGCTGTCCAGTAAACTGACCATTGTAGTTTACGGTGGTGTGTAACGGGACATGTGCGTCTGCAATGTAGTGCCCTGCGTCAGAGGAAATCCTCAATATCTGTTTTATGTTGACATCTTTAAATGCCTTTGTTAGCTGCAATTTTACCACAGTTAGATGCCATGGTAATATGCCATGGGATTCAATACTGTCTTTGGGATAACTATTCACCAGCTCATCCCAGCGCCTGGGCAGGTTCGGTCCATAATAATCCATATCAATGTAATGCCTTGCCGCTTCCTGGGGTACCGCATAGCGGCGGCGGTCCGCCTTTACCGCTTCCTCTGAAATAAAATGCATATGATGTTTATAAAAAACAATCATGGATGGTGGAAGCGTAAAAATCGCCTGTCGATTGATTAATTTATGAGGATTAAAACCCCACAATTCAAGTTCTTTCTCCATTGGAATAAGATGTTGAAAAATGATCATATAGATCAGCAGGATCATGATAATTACGAATTAGGAATTACGAATTAGGAATTGTTTGAAATTAGCTTCTCACAATTTCAATTACATACTTTGCTAATATTTATTTTAGTACTACATTTGCAGTCCCAAACTTTAAGAATATATGGCAAATCATAAGTCATCATTGAAACGCATACGGTCCAGCGAAACTAAAAGACTCCAGAATCGTTATCAGACTAAAACTACGCGTACTCATATAAAGCGACTCCGCAATACCACGGACAAAAAAGAAGCGGAAGTATTGTTGAAAACTGTGTCGTCAATGCTTGATAAGTTAGCTAAAAGGAACATAATACATAAGAATAATGCGGCTAACAGCAAATCCAAGTTAACAAAGTTTGTTAATCAGCTTTAGCAAATAACAGCGACCTTATCTATTTATTTTGATAAGGTTTTTTTTCGACACCCTCCTGTAGTAGATTAGTTGAAAAACCAACTTTGGAATTCTCAAAAGTACCAATTTCACAATGGGCATCAGATGATCGACCCAGAGAGAAGCTAATAAAAATCGGAGCGGGCAACTTATCGGATACCGAGCTAATTGCAACTTTAATTGGATCAGGGTCGGGCAAGCATAATGCAGTTGATTTAGCCCGGCAAATTCTATTATCCGTTGAGCAAAATCTTGAGGAACTAGGTTCCCTGGAATATCAGGACCTGATTAAGTTTTCCGGTATAGGCAATGCCAAGGCTATTACACTTCTGAGTGCCATAGAACTGGGTAGACGGAGAAGCGGTTACTCTCCCCCCTCCAGATTAAAGATCAACGGATCGCAGCATATTTATAAGCTGATGCAACCCAAGCTATTGGATAAAAAACTGGAAGTATTTTGGTCTGTTTATCTCAACAGGGCCCATTTGGTGATAAAAACCCAGCAAATCAGCCAAGGTGGAGTATCAGGCACCCTTGTAGACCCTAAATTAATCTTTAAACATGCATTACACCAACTGGCGAGCGCTATTATACTGGTTCACAATCACCCCTCCGGTCAACTTAATCCCAGCGAAGCTGATATCAGGTTGACCAAAAAATTAGTGGCTGCAGGTAAATTGATGGAAATTCCGGTGATTGATCATTTGATATTCACCAATTCAGGGTATTTTAGTTTTGCTGATGAAGGATTAATATGAAAATGGGAGCGAAAATGATATTTAAAATTTCGGGCGGAATTGTTGTTACAATTATTCTGTGGTATTCATTTTTGACGGGAGAAAAATTGTCTTTTGAAGAAACAGTGTTCAAACACAGGGATGAAATACTAGACTTTATGAAAAACAATGACGAGTCTCCCCTGCCAGATTCTGTAAGACCCGGTTTTGAAGGACTGGATTATTTTGCTCCTGACCCGTCTTTCAAAGTAGAGGCTGCATTGGAACTAATTTCGGGCAATTCCAAATTGAATACAGTCACCAATGACGGACAAGTAAGGAAATACACAAGGTATGCCTATGCCATCTTCGATCTTTCGGGACAACAGTATCAGGTAACATTGCTACTTGACGATACAGAAAGCGATGGAAGCTTGTTTCTCCCCTTTGGAGATATTACCAATGGAGAAAGTACTTACGGTGGCGGGCGGTATCTTGACTTACAACTCAACAAAAGAAATACCATCACCATCGATTTTAACCTGGCGTACAATCCCTATTGTGCTTATAGCGCTGACTATAGCTGCCCACTACCTCCATTGGAAAACCAGTTATCAGTGGCCATAAATGCCGGGGAAAAGAATTTCAATTAACTCTATAGAAAGTGGTATTTTAATAGAAATGCTTAATTTTACCCGCTTGAAATTTATCCCAATTATCATATATGAAAATTTCCTTTAACTGGTTAAAAGATTATATCGAAATCAATGAACCTATTCAGGAGATTGCTGATTTATTGACTATGTCAGGATTAGAGGTGGAAGGCATTACCAAATTTGAGGAAGTTACGGGAGGGTTATCGGGATTGCTAATTGGTGTTGTAACAGAATGTCAAAAGCACCCGGAAGCGGACAGGTTGAAAATTACATCGGTGGATGTGGGTACCAACCACCCCTTATCAATTGTATGCGGTGCACCAAATGTAGCGGCGGGGCAAAAGGTGGTAGTTGCACCTATAGGAACCACCATTTATCCCGTAAAAGGGGATCCCTTCAAACTAAAACGAGCAAAAATACGGGGTGCGGTTTCAGAGGGCATGATCTGTGCCGAAGACGAAATTGGCTTGGGGACGGAACACCAAGGTATAATGATTTTGGATACTGATCTGAAACCTGGAACTCCTGCAAATGAATACTTTAAGACTTCCACGGACCAAATAATTGAGATCGGGCTCACCCCGAACAGATCAGATGCCATTTCGCATATAGGTGTGGCCCGGGACTTGAAAGCTATTTTGAACCGGCCTTTAAGGTGGCCACAATTAGACACCCCGGTTCCAGACAACCCCAAGCCTGATGTGAAAGTTCGTGTAGAAAATCAGCAGGCTTGCCCCCGATATTCCGGATTAAGCTTCCGGAATATTAAGGTTTCTCCCTCACCCATATGGCTTCAAAATAAACTTAAATCCATCGGAATAACTCCCATTAACAACATTGTCGATATAACCAATTATGTTATGCACGAGATGGGACAGCCCATGCATGCATTCGATGCTAATGCCATTGCCGGCAATGAAATCGTGGTGAAGACATTATCTGAAGGCACATCCTTTGTTACCCTGGATGAAAAGAAACGAAAACTAAAAAGTTCTGATCTCATGATCTGTGATGGGGAAGAAAATGGTATGTGTATTGCCGGTGTTTTTGGAGGCATCAATTCAGGCGTAACCAACCAGACCACCCGAATATTCTTAGAAAGCGCTTGCTTTAGTGCCGACTATGTCCGTAAGACCACACAGTATCACGGCTTGAAAACTGATGCTTCTTTCCGTTTCGAAAGAGGTACCGATCCTAATTTAACCATAAAAGCCTTGAAAAGGGCGGCAGCCCTATTTAAGGAACTCGCTGGCGGGACCATTCAGGGGGACATAATAGACGTGTATCCTGAAGTTATCAAACCTTGCAAGGTGCAGGTAAGTTTTTTCAATATTGACCGGTTGATCGGACAGTCCCTGCCTAAAAGTGATGTCGTACAGATCTTAGGGAACCTGGACTTTGAGATAGAAGAGGAGGACCGATCTGGATTTATAGCCATGGTTCCAACTTATCGTACGGATGTTACCCGCGAAGCTGATGTTATTGAAGAGATCTTAAGGATCTACGGATATAACAATATTGAACTTTCCGAGCACTATGGATCCGATTACCTGGCGGATTTTCCACTGGTGGATCAGGACCGATCCAGGTTTGGGTTATCAAAGATGTTGGCGGCTCAAGGGTTTTATGAGATTTATACCAACTCTCTTACCAAACCTGATTATACCGTAAACAATCCTGAGTTTGATGAGGGTCGAAATGTGGAAATCATTAATAAATTAAGTGAAGACCTGGGAGTACTGAGGCAAACGTTGCTTTTCACTGGATTGGAATGCCTGGCACATAATATTAATCATCGTCAAAATAACTTGAAATTATTTGAATTCGGCAAAACCTACAAAGTGGCTTCAGTTGAGTTGAATGGGCTAAATAAGTATCAAGAAGACAAATCCCTGGCTTTATTTATGACAGGAAACAATCAAGAAGACAGTTGGATGGACCAAACAAGGGAACTAGAATTTCATGATCTTTCATTAGTAATTCACAAAATTTTGGATAAATTCAATTTGAATGCTTATAATAGTAGGGTGATACAAAATAATATTTTCGAATATGGATTAAGTATCACAATTTCAGATAAATCTCTAGCCCGTTTTGGAAAGTTGACGTCAAAAGTAGGCGCTCAAGCGAATATTAAGCCATCAGTATTTTACGCTGAAATCGACTGGGAGTTATTGTTAAAGCAACCCAAAGACAACATCGTATTTAGTGAAGTGTCAAGGTATCCGGAAGTGCGACGGGATTTATCCTTAGTACTGGACAAGCACGTTACTTTTAGTGAAATAGAGGAACTTGCACTTAACACAGAACGACAAATCTTACGACGAATAAATGTGTTTGATGTATATGAAGGAGAAAAGATCGGAAAAGATAAAAAAGCATACGCTTTGAGCTTTATATTACAAGACAAGAATAAAACCTTAACCGATAAAATCATTGACAATTGCATGTCCCGGTTGATGCAAACTTTTCAGCAAAATCTGGGCGCCTTTATAAGAACATAATATGGAAAAAGATCAACTTATCAATGAGCTTACTTTACTGGAAAGAAAGATCAAATTGTTCATGAATGAACATCAAACCGTACAGGAAAAATTACGAATTTTAAATGTGGAAAACAGCAATTTAAAGACCACTTTAAAGAGAAAAGAACAGCAAATCGACGACTTTCAAAATCAAAATAAAATTAGTACTATTGTAGATAACATTGCTGCAGGAGGTGAAGATGCTGCTGAGCTCAAACAATACGTCAACGAATATATAAGGGAAATAGACAAGTGCATTGCTCAACTGAGTGCATAAGATTATAGCTACATGGAGGAACTTTCAGTCAAGATTAAAATAGCCGACCGGGAGTACCCCATGAAGGTGAGTCTGGAGGATGAGGCCCAAGTCAGACAGGCAGGCAAATTGATCAATGATAAAATCAAAACATATCGTGATCAGTTTGGAATTGATGACAAACAAGATTTATTGGCTATGGTTGCATTTGATTGTCTGATGGAGCAAATGTTGTCTAGCGTCCCCGATAACACTATTGATGAAAGTGTAGTTAATAAAGTTAATTATCTCAACCATATCCTTTCGGAATAAATATAGACATCCGATCATACACTTCTATTAATTGACAGTTCGTCGCCCCTAAGCTCTGCAATGGAATGTAGTTTAACCTAATTCTAAAAAGAATATGGAATCTTCAATTGTATTGCTGCTGGTTGCTGCTGCAGGATTAATTATAGGTCTTGTCATTGCAAAGTTCTTATTTCGAAAGAGCATAAAACGTCAGGAAGTGGAATCTGGCCATAAAGCCCAGATGATTCTAAAGGAGGCCAAGATTAAGGCTGAAAACCTAAAAAAGGAAAAGATACTTCAGGCCAAAGAGCAGTATCTAAAGCTGAAAAGCGAATTCGACACAGAAGCTAATCGAAAGAAAAATCAGCTGATCAGTAATGAGAGGAAACTGAAGCAGTGGGAGCAGAATCAGTCAAAAGCCCAGGAACAAATTAAAGGAAAGGAGGCCGAACTAGAAGATCTCAGGGAGAATCTCCAGATCCAGGTTTCGATGGTGGAGAAGAAAAAACTGGACCTGGACCAATTGCGTGCACAGCACGTAAGCCAACTGGAGAAAGTGGCCCATATAACTGCCGAAGAGGCATGCAGTCAACTAGTGGAAACACTGAAGGAAGAAGCTCAAACTGAAGCCTCTTCCTATATCAAAGACATACTGGATGAAGCCAAACTGTCAGCTACCAAGCAGGCTAAAAAAGTGGTTATTGAAACCATTCAACGTACCGCTACCGAGCATGCTATCGAGAATTGTGTCTCCGTGTTTAACATCGAAAGCGATGATATTAAGGGTAAAATAATAGGCCGTGAGGGAAGAAATATCCGCACCTTGGAATCCGCCACGGGTGTTGAGATAATTGTTGATGACACTCCTGAAGCCATTATCATCTCTGGGTTCGACCCCGTTCGCAGAGAAGTAGCGAGACTATCGCTTCATAGACTGGTTACCGATGGACGCATACATCCAGCCAGAATCGAGGAAGTAGTCGCCAAGACCAGCGAACACATAGAAGAAGAGATCGTAGAGTTGGGAGAAAGGGCCGTCATTGATCTCGGAGTTCATGGTGTGCATCCTGAACTGATAAAATTAATAGGGAGAATGCGATTCCGGTCCAGCTATGGACAGAACCTGCTGCAACATTCCAAAGAAGTAGCGAGGCTGGCAGCAACTATGGCTTCTGAACTTGGATTAAATGCCAAGCTTGCTAAACGGGCAGGCCTTTTACATGATATTGGCAAGGTATGGCCGGAAGAGCCAGAACTTCCTCATGCTATTTTGGGTATGGATTTAGCAAAAAAGTATAAGGAGAATCCAGAAGTATGCAACGCTATCGGTGCTCATCACGATGAAATTGAGATGACTTCAATGATCTCACCCATTGTCCAAACCTGTGATGCCATCTCAGGTTCGCGTCCGGGTGCCCGTCGGGAAATCATGGAATCCTATCTTAAACGTTTAAAGGAATTGGAAGGTTTGGCCCTGGAATTTGATGGTGTAAAAAAATGCTATGCCATGCAAGCCGGCAGGGAATTAAGGATAATGGTAGATGCAGAAAATGTTACTGATCAGCAGGCGGGAATGCTTAGTTACGAGATCAGCCAGAAAATTGAGAAAGACCTGCAATATCCCGGACAGATTAAGGTAACCGTAATTCGCGAAATGCGGGCAGTTAACTATGCTAAGTGAGCCTGGCGCAGGTTTGTTACTTTAGGCACATTCAGGAGTACCTTGTAAAACCGAGTTATATTGTATCTCAATATAATACATGATAATGGCCAATATTTATAAGATTCTAGTTATTCTAATTATCTGTATGTCTTGTGCCAGTCATAAGACTCATTATAGCAGCGACTACCAGTTAGAACAGAAAAATTACCAGGATCTCGAATATTCAATCCTGTTTTTCGGTGGAGCTGACAGGACCCAGGACAACACGGCTCCGGCGATGAACAAGCTGAAGGAGCAGCTAAGAGCTGTGGACAAAGGATCAATAATACTCCTGGGGAATAATGGGGCGAAGCGTGGATTGACCGATTCTACACATAGCAATATCAGGCAAAAAACCGAAGATGTTTTAAGAAAGAAGCTTGACATGTTTTCAGCTTTTAACGGGGACATTTACGTCATCCCCGGCAACCATGACTGGGATGATGGCGGTAAACAAGGTTATAAAAGAGTCACCTTATTAGAGGAATACGTGGAGGGTGTCATAGATCGGGAACAGGATGTAGTGGTACCCAGCAACGGATGCCCTGGGCCCTATGAAGTTCATGTGAGGGAAGACCTGGTTCTTTTGTTTTTAAATACGCAATGGTGGCTACACGAATGGGAGAAACCTAGACCCGGGTCTGGTTGTAATATGGAGGATGAATTGGATTTTGTTGTTCAAATTGATGATGCCATCAAAAGAAATATCAATAAAAAGGTAATAATTGCCGGACATCATCCACTTTTCAGTAATGGGCCACATGGGGGGTACTTTCCGGCTTATGCTCATTTTATTCCTCCGGTATTGGGTTCAATGTACGTATGGTATCGCAAGCGCATTGGTGGCTTACAGGATCTGGCGGATATTAAATATAAAACAATGAGTGAGGGGCTGGCAATGGTCTTTCGGCAGCACCCTAACCTGGTTTATCTGTCCGGGCATGAAAGGTCCCTCCAGTATCATTTAGTAAATCAGCAACATTTTGTGGTTAGTGGCGCTATTGCTGAGGCTTCTGTGGTAGCAAAGGGAAATCAAGCCAGGTTTGCTTCCGGGCAGCCAGGCTTTGGGAGATTGAATTTTTATCGAAGCGGTGATGTGTTTCTGGAGTTTTGGGGTGTTAAGAACGGAGCCGTGAAGTTAGTCTTTAGTGAAAAGTTGTTCAATCACATTTATGATCCTTCGTCAGATGATCTGGAATCAAAATACAGCAATTTGGATTTCTCAGGGCAAACCGCTGATGCTGTAGCAACAACTAAGCTGAACCGTAAGAAAGATAAAAATCCAGGACTACTCGGTAATAACTATCGCAAAGAATGGGGTACTGAGATGAAGAATGTACGTGTGTTCGATATTGCTAAAGAAAAAGGTGGCTTGCAAATTGTGCAAAGAGGTGGAGGGTTACAAACCAAGTCGTTAAGACTTGAGAATGAACAAGGCAAACAATTTGTCTTGCGATCTGTTGAGAAGTTTCCTGAAAAAGCAGTGCCTTCTGCACTAAGAGGTACAGTGGTAGCGAATCTGGTAGCAGATCAGGTATCTGCGTCGCACCCTTACGCTGCTTTGGTGGTACCTCCAATGGCATCAGCAGCAAAGGTCTATCATACCAATCCTGAATTGGTATATGTGCCTGATGATCCCAGATTTGGAATTTATCAGGATGATTTTAGCAATGGTTTGTATTTGTACGAAGAAAGACCCGCGAAGGACAGGAGTGAACTCAGCAGTTTCGGTAATTCAAAGAAAATTGTTAGTACTCCAGATGTAATTAAGAATACCCAAAAGGATCACAAACACTATGTTGATCAAACCCAGGTATTGCGGTCCAGATTATTTGATATATTAATTGGAGATTGGGACCGCCATGATGATCAATGGCGATGGGCTTCCTTTAAGGATGAAAGTGATCGCACTTATTATCAACCAATTCCCAGAGACAGAGACCAGGCATTTTTCTGGTCAGATGGTGGAATATTGAAATTATCCTCGCATAAGTGGGGGGAACCCAAATTCCAAGGATTTCACCGTAAAATCAGAGACATCGAAGGATTGGGATTTAATGCCAGGTATTTTGACAGGAGCTTCCTCAATCAGCCTGCCAGAGAGGATTGGATAACCATGGCCAATGAGTTGATCGAGAATATGGATGATCAAATTATTGAAAATGCCATAAAAGGCTTTCCGGATGAAATTTACCAACTACACGGTGAAACCATCACTGCTAAATTGAAACAGCGAAGGGATGATATGGCACAATATGCTCTAAATTACTATCTGTTCTTGGCCAAGGAAGTCTATGTGGTTGGAACCAATAAAAGGGAAAGATTTGAGGTGAACCGACTGAATAATAATGCAACTAAAGTTAAAGTATATCAAACTAGCAAGAAAGATTCAATAGGTACCCTTATCTATGAAAGAGTTTTTAAGACCGATGAAACAAAAGAAGTGCGATTGTATGGGCTTGGTTCTGATGATCAATTCATTATTACCGGCGAAGTGAATAAGAGCATTAAAGTACGTGTGATTGGAGGCAAGGGTGAAGATGAAATATTTGATAACTCTAAGGTAAATGGAGGTAAAACCACCATTGCTTATGATAATAAAAAAGGGATGACCATAGAAAGCAAAGGAGAAGTTAAGGACAAAACTTCAGATAGGGACAGGAGTGTAAATGTATATAACAGATTAGAATTTAAATACGACAAAATTCTTCCACAGATTTATGGTGGTTTCACTCCTGATGATGGTATATTTTTTGGTGGAGGGGCCTCCATTCTAAAGCAAAAGTTCAGAAAAGAACCATTTGGGAGCAAACATACTATACTAGCTGCAATTGCTCCAAAGTCAGGATCTTTCAATTTGAAATACAGCTCTGAATACACCGATGCTATAGGTAAATGGGACCTTCTACTGGATGCCGATTTTTTTGCTCCTGGCTTCGCCGATTTTTTCTATGGTTTTGGTAACAAAACCGCCCTTGACGAAGAGGCAAGAGATTCAGATTCTCAATTCTATAGAGCAAGATATCAAAATGGACGTGTAGGGATGGGAATTCGAAATACCTCCAAGAATGAAATTCATAGTATTGGATTTGGAACATATTTCCGAACGGTAAATATTGGAACAAAAGATAATGCGGATGAGGATGCACCCAACCGGTTTATTATTCAATACGCGGACTCAATTGGTAGAGGGAATGAGGCTCCATCTCCTTTATTGGACTTTAGAAGAAATTATATCGGTGGCACTGTTAACTATACCTTAGACACTAGAAATTCCGAAATTTTCCCCACACGGGGTATTATTTGGAATCTGGGCGCTAAAGCGGTATGGCAAATGGAAGATGAAACTGATAGCTATCAGAATATCAATTCCAATATTGCGACGTACTTTTCTTTTGGTGGTTCTTTAAGAACAACCATTGCCCTAAGAGCCGGAGGTTCAGCAAACTTTGGAGACTTTGAGTTCTACCAGGCACCACGATTGGGCGGATTTGCTACCTTAAGAGGGTATCGGCGTTCACGTTTTGCCGGGGACCAAACCTTTTATCAGAATACAGATATACGCATCAGGTTGATGGAGTACAAGACGCCATTATTTCCGGGTAGTTTTGGAATCACTCTAATACATGATATTGGCAGGGTCTGGACCGATAAAGAGGATGAATTTCTCATTGACGATGAGAAAGCCAAATGGCATCGCGGATATGGTGGAGGTATTTGGATCTCTCCTTTGGGCCAAGCTGTCATATCACTTGACTATACAAAATCGAATGATGACGAAGAGGGTGTTTTCATTCGCCTTGGAGTGTTCTTCTAAGCAATGCTAAAGGTCACCATGATTTGGCCTAAAAAAGTCTATTTGAATACACTTGTTGGACATTTTCATTTAAAGCCTGGACTTTCATCCACACCTCACCACTATTATTGAGGTAAAACTCAAGTTGAACATAACCCTTGTAATTGGTAGCAAATTCCAGATTATTCAATGCAGTTTCAAATCGGCTCCTTTTTCCCATCAGCTTCTTGTCTGCCAGACGATTCTCTAAGGCGACATTCAGTGAATCGGAGGGAATATTACTTTCAATAATGTGATTCGACTTACTGCCGGAACCACTAATGATCTGGGTGAATTTATCTAGTTTTATATACTGTATGGAGTGATCATGGCCGGCCGCATAGATTACTTTTACTCCTGATGGCAAGTTGGGCACAATTTCATGGATGAATTTTCGGTACTTCTTACGGTGAAGGTCCTCGGATGCTAAAAAGAGCTTTTCGTGACCGTGGTCACCCACCGTATACATGGGGTGGTGGGCGGCAATAATTAAATAATCATACTTTTCAGACTGCTTCAGCGCATTCCTCAAGGGTTCGCGGAATAGTTTTTGGATCTTTTTTCGCTTATTGATTTTCTTTATAGCCCATTCAGAATCCATGACAATCAATCCGATCCTTGGATCCAATTCAATCAATTCTACCATATCTCCTTCTTGATTTATTGGCCTGTAAGCTATTTCTCCTTTACTTTTTTCGTTAAAACTCCTGATCAATTGCTGTTGGGCTAAAATCCGTTTGGGAGATTTGAATATTTTATGGTAATCATGATTTCCAGCAAGGAAATAGGCCCGATGGGAATAGTCTACCAGTTCATTTAGGTGCATCTCCAACTTGGCCTGGGCTATTTCCTTTTTTTTGCCAGATTTATAAGGGATTCCATTTGGATAAACATTGTCCCCCAGGAAAAGCACCGCACTTTTTGTTTTATGCTCCAGTAAATTGGTATAGAAATGGCTGTTTACAGGTTTAGCACAATGAGGATTACCGGCATCACCAAAAAGGAATAAAGTGAAATCCGGCCGGCCGGCCGGCTCCGAATGATTTTCTGAACCATCCTTGTAATAAATCTGCTTAATATTCCCTTTTTTCCGAATGCACTCGGAAGTATCAAGCTGTATTTCCTCCTGACCGTTAATTGTATTAAATGGTGACAGGGCCAACAATAAACTAAGATGAAAGAAAGCATTTCGCACTGACATGAGAATCCGGATAACAATCTGTTAATTCTGCAAAGCTGCCGCCATAGTCTCCCCGATGTCAGCAGGGGACTCTACCACCAGAAGTCCACAATCTTTCATGATCTTCATTTTTGCTGCAGCCGTATCATCAGCTCCGCCAATAATAGCTCCAGCATGACCCATTCTCCGCCCTGGAGGAGCTGTTTGGCCGGCGATGAACCCTACTACCGGTTTTGTTCCATTCTCTTTGATCCAATAGGAAGCATCGGACTCCATACTCCCCCCAATTTCTCCTATCACTATAATACCCTCAGTTTCCGGATCCTCCATGAGCAACTTGACCGCGTCCTTGGTAGTGGTACCAATAATCGGGTCACCACCGATACCAATACAGGTCGATTGACCTAGACCGGCTTTGGTGATTTGATCCACAGCTTCATATGTAAGAGTACCTGACCTTGAAACAATACCAACCGTTCCCTTTTTGTGAATGAAACCAGGCATTATTCCAACTTTGGCTTCATCGGGGGTAATAATTCCCGGGCAATTTGGCCCTACCAAAGTGACCTCCCGGTGTTTGATATAATCCTTTGCCTTTATCATATCTCGGGTTGGTATGCCTTCGGTAATGGCAACAATCACTTTGATTCCGGAATCGGCAGCTTCCATAATAGCATCGCTGGCAAAAGCGGGAGGTACAAAGATGATAGAAACGTCCGCACCTGTTTGTTCGACCGCTTCCGCAACAGTATTAAACACCGGCCTATCCAGATGTAACTGGCCACCTTTTCCCGGCGTAACTCCTCCAACCACATTGGTACCGTAATCTATCATTTGCCGGGCGTGAAAAGTTCCTTCAGAACCGGTGAATCCCTGGACTAGTATTTTTGAATTTTTGTTTACAAGAACGCTCACTGTGATTTTAAATTTTCACAAAAATAGTACAAAAGGGGGCATAACCAAAGATATTGGCAGTAAGGGTTTGGTATCCTTTAAAATAAATTTCAGATAAAAATTTAAATTTTAAGTTCATATACATAATTATTATATGTATAATTGTCTTATGTATAAAGAGTGGCTAAAAGGATCTCTCAGAACCATTATATTAAAATTGCTGTCAGAACGTCCCAGAATGTATGGCTATGAAATCTCCCGTATAGTGGACAAACGTTCTGAAAACAACATTCGAATTACCGAAGGGGCCTTGTATCCGGCGCTGCATAAACTTGAATCTCAGGGATACCTGCTTTCTGAAAAAATACAGATGGGCAAAAGAGTACGTAAATATTACTGGCTAACTCCAAAAGGGCAAACTGAAGCCCAGGAAAATATCGAGGAGTACTTCAATCATGTCCGTACTATGCTATTGTTACTTTCTAATAAGACAACAGCTCGCTGAGGTTTTATTATGAATAAATGGAACAACTAACTGCTTGTTTTGTGTTATAGAATTACGTTAAACAGTTTTGGTCATTAATTCCATGAAAACAGGACATATTTCAAAAGATAACTATATCAGAATTCGATCCGGAAATCGCTCCTTAATTTCCTTTCTTAAACCCGGTAAAACCGAAGAAGGCATTGTAACGGTAGGCAAAGTTCTGGAGCATTTAAAGTATTTAATGGATCAGGGTAATAACCGCATTACCAGATAACTTTATTTGCTAGAGTAGTGCTATGCGCATTAAGTACATATCAGCAGTTATGTAGAGATACTGATTGTCATTGCCAAAGGCACAATTAGAGGTAGCCTGACCAGTGTGGATGGTGCCCAGGTGATTACCTTGTGCACTAAATATCCAAACTCCTCCAGGCCCGGTTGCAAAAATAACACCGGATGGATGAACTTTTAAACCATCGGGAAGCCCTTTAGTTTTTCCTACCCATTCAGTAGCATCATATAACACCCGGCCTTCATCCAACTGACCATCCTTCTGGATATTATATTCCATCCAGATGGCCTGCTCCGGGTCAGAATTTGCCACATAAAGCTTACGCTCATCTATGGATAGCGCAATGCCGTTTGGCCGGGTCATCTGGTCGGTTAGCAGGTGTAGTTGGCCTTGAGCATCAAATTTATAAACTCCCTGGAAATCCAGCTCCTTCAACGGATCATCCATATTCTTCTCCAGCCCATAAGGAGGGTCAGTGAAATACAAATCCCCACTACTGCTGTAGGCCGCGTCATTGGGGCTGTTTAGTTTTTTACCCTGAAAATTATCAACAATGGTAGTATAATCAGGTTCAGGATATCCTAATGGAGCATTCATTACCGCCAATCTTCTGTCGCCGTGCTGGCACAAGACCAGTTTGCCCTCAGGGTTCAATATCAAGCCATTTGAACCAACTTCGCCTCCTCTTTCGGTTTCACCGGTATAACCTGAAGGATTTATATAAACCTTTTTACCGTGCTCTTCGCTCCATGAGTAAATGGTGTTAGGTGGTATATCAGAAAATATCAGCATCTTCTCTTCTTCCAACCACAATGGTCCCTCTGTCCAGTCAAACCCATCAGCTAATATTTCCAGCTCGGCATTTAGGCCAATGATCTGATCGAGGGCCGGATTAACTCGTTCTATTACAGTTTCATCGATCTCTGGGATATCCTCAGCGGTTGATTCCTTCGAATTCTTTTGTTGCTGACAACCGGTAAAAAGCAAAACAGCGGCACAGAAATAGCTTAAATGTTTCATGACAAATTTTTAGTACAATATAGAATAGTTTCACATATGAATAAAGACACAGTAATGGGCAAGGTTTGGGGAATTTATAAAATCAGACTAAATATCCAAAGTAATCGTTCCGTATGAGAGCTAACAATCATTTTTTAGACAATGACATTATTTTTTCGCGTCCTAATATTTTTAAGTGTGTTGATTGTAGGTTGCGATCACAATTCCGATACACTAATAGTTCCCGGACCTGCTGGAGACAGCTTGCATATAGTTGAGGCATTTCCATCGTTGGATTTTAATCGTCCAGTTGATTTACAAAACTATGGCGATGATAATTTATTTGTAGTGGAGCAACGGGGGGTGATCCAAGTATTTCACAATGATCCGGATACTGAAAGTACAGCTACTTTTCTTGACATTCGGTCTGTGGTTGATGACCGGGATAACGAAGAAGGACTTTTAGGCCTGGCCTTTCATCCTGGATATTTACAGAATGGATATTTTTATGTCAATTACACTACATTTCATGGAACTACCAGAATTTCAAGATTTGAAGTTGATGTCCAAAACCCTACGGTAGCCGAACCTTCATCAGAATTTGTGCTGATGGAATTTACCCAGCCATTTGGCAATCATAATGGCGGGCAACTGGCATTTGGACCGGATGGGTACTTGTATATCGCCGTTGGAGATGGCGGATCTAGTGGTGACCCACAAGGAAACGGCCAAAATACCAGTACGCTACTGGGTAGTATTTTGCGCATTGATATAGACAACACGACTGAAAATCTAAACTATGGTATTCCAACGAACAATCCGTTTGCCGGTAACCAATCAGGTGCAAGGGAAGAAATTTTTGCTTATGGTTTGCGAAACCCATGGCGTATCAGCTTTGATGCGGAGACTGGTTTATTATGGACCGGAGATGTTGGTCAAAACGAATTTGAGGAGATCGATATTATAGAAAACGGAGGCAATTATGGATGGAGAATAATGGAAGCAGCTGATTGTTTCCAAAGTGCTAACTGTGACCAATCCGGACTAATTGGGCCATATTATCACTACCTGCATGACAATGGCAATGCCTCTATCACTGGAGGTGTGGTGTACAGGGGCTCCGTCGCCAGTCTGGCCGGCAGGTATTTGTACGCTGATTATGTTTCTGGTAGAATTTGGGCCTTGGAATCCGGTTCCATGAATCCCGAAAGCCAACTTTTATATGATACCAGTCATAGAATCACCAGTTTCGGCACTGATAATTTGGGCGAAGTTTATTTTTGTAGTCTTAGTGGCAAGGTGTACACGTTTAGTGTTGACTAGTGCTGATTGGGAAAGTTGAAACTGCATATGATTCAGTATTCCGTGGTAGCGGATGCTCGACCAGTTGCATCACAACTGGTCGTAGGTTGGCGTTTGTAAATGATAATGCGTAATATGAATCAAAATACTCAAGCTTATGAAAAAAATTAGTGCGATCTTTTGGACCCTGCTCTTCGTAGTATTTGCCATTTTTCAAATTAATGACCCGGATGCCATGGTCTGGATGTTAATCTATGGAGCTGCTGCTTTATTATCACTTTTGGTATTTCTTGGAAAAGATAGCCGACCAGTGCTATGGATAGCGTTAATAGCTTTTTTAGCCGGGGCTTTTCAGCTTTGGCCTGATACTTTTGAAGGTATACTACTGAAGGAAGATGGCAGCTTTACCCCGGCGATTGAAGAAGCTCGTGAATCTCTTGGATTACTTATTGGCGGTGTATCCATGGGCTGGCATTTATTTGTTATGCGGGCCAAGAAAGCGGTTAATTCGTGAGTTGATCCCAAATCACCTGGTACACTCCCGTAGCGCTCAGGGTGGCACCAGGAGTCAAACCGTTGGCAAATAATACCGGCCAGTCTACCTGGTCCTTGGGCACAATTCCATGTGAGCCCCTGATCAACAAAGGGTCCAGTGGTATAATGTCCATCAGCACTCTAAATCCCAGCTTTTTCTTAAGCAATTTCCATCCTACCAGAGGCATTAGCCATTTGATGTTTGGATCGGCAAACATTTCTACCGGATCGTAACCTGGTTTCTGGTGTATGGCCACGGTGCGGGCGAAATCCGGGGCCCTGGCGTCGTCTAACCAGTAATAGTAAGTGAACCAACTATCTGGCCTGGCCAAGACCATTAGATCACCGCTTCGGTGATGATCCATTTGATTAATGATCTTTTCCTCTGCTCCCCACACTTCGGCAACTCCGTCTACCTCTTCCAAAGTAGATCTGACCTTGGGAATATCCTGAGAATTATTAACATAGACATGGGCTACCTGATGATCCGCCACTGCAAAGGCCTTGCTGGCACCGGCATCCAGTAATTCCAACCCGCGTTCTTCCCGTACTTGCAGCCAGCCATTTTTCCGTAGTATCCTATTTAAAGATATGGGATTTGACACCTCTGTAATTCCGTATTCTGAAAGTAAAATTACTTGTACCCCACGATCCTCATAAAAGGTAACCAATACTTCAATTAGTTGATCAACTTCCTCCAGGTCACCGCTGATCCTTTCCGAGCTATGTCCAAACTTTTGCAGGCAATAGTCCAGGTGGGGAAGATATACCAAAGAAAGTGTGGGTTGATACTGCTTTTCGATACTTATAGCCGCATTGGCAATCCATTTACTAGACCGAATGGTTGTTTTTGGCCCCCAAAACTCAAACAGAGGAAATTGGCCAAGACGTTGCTGCAGATGGTCCCTGAGTTGCGGGGGATGGCTGTAAACATCCGGGATCTTCCTGCCATCTGCCAGGTAGTTAGGACGCGGAGTAACTGAATAGTCAACACTGGAATACATATTGTACCACCAAAACAGGTTGGCACAAGTAAAATTTGGGTCTAACTTCCGGGCAGCTTCCCAAATCTTTGGCGCCTCTACCAATTTATTCGATTGCCGCCAAAATTTTATCTCGCACTCATCCTTAAAATACCATCCGTTGCCAACAATACCATGGGCACTTGGTGGTTGACCAGTAAGGTATGTAGTCTGTACTGAACAGGTGACTGCCGGCACCTGGGGCTTGATGTGGTTTTTAGGGATCCGCCGGGCCCAGCTTTGAAGAAAAGGTGTGTGGGTATTGATTACCCGCTCACTAAGGCCAACAACATTGATGACTACAGAACGTCGCATAAAATCCTATCTTAATTGCTCAATTACCCAGTGCAATTCTCTGGCAATGGAAGTAGTGATATCCGTTTGCAGTTCTTCAGGAAGCACCTCCCAGGTGTAGGTTTCTACTTCCAGATGATTGGTCATTGGTGAATTGATCCATAACTGCAGCACTTCTCGAATATCATCTTGAGTTGATTGTAAAAGTCCATAGGACTCTATGAAAACAGGAACATGGAAATGTGTTCGCCATTCAATTACGTCAGGCTGGCTAAGATAATTCAGCGCATCCGGGAGATCCTGATACTGATACAATTTATTTTCAGAGTCCCGGGCCACCACCTGGTGCAAATAAGTCGGTTCATCCAGTGACTTAAACACCATGGCATACTCTTCCCGGGAGTGCTGATTGCCAGCAAAATTACCTTTAAGCGCCGAGCTGATCTGGATTTTACCTATGCCAATTCCAGCCTCTAAAAACCGGCCCATTGCTTCAGCCGGTGACTCATAGGTTACAGCAAAATGACAAACATCGTAGCAGACCATTACATGTCTTTTTATGATTTTCTCAACTTCATCCTCCGTGACATTGAGTTGATCACTAAGTACTCTTTTACCTAATGGCATTAACCATTCTTCAAAATATTGGACTGTTTCCAAGGAGTTTTCTATAAGTCCATCAGGCTCTGGTTCTATATCTAGATGAAGGGTAATTCCCTGGTGCTGATGATAGCGGTGCAACTGCACAACTATTTTCAATAAATTTTCAGTGGCAGCCCTGAAAACAGTGTGATGCTGCTCCCTGGTCCACCAGGGTTTGTAGGATAATGGTGAGGTACTAATACCCCCATCCATACCTTCCGGAACCATTTTCGCCAAAAGATCGAATAATCTCTTAGTATATATCACTCGTTCATCGGTGGTCCAGTCTGGTTGGTGTACTTGATCCTTGACAGTTTGTCTATGGAATCCTCCATAGGGAAATCCATTCATGGTAAACACGTAGAACCCTTGCAGCTGCATCCATTCCAAAAAAGGGTTCAATTCCGAGCTTTTGAAGTTCAATGCTTGCCTGGTTTGATAAACGCAAACCAATCCCCATAGGACCATCGGGTGCAACCTGCTGCTTTATCGCTGGTAAATGATTTTGAAGTGATGTTAACACCTCAGACCAGGTTTCTCCCGGATGTATGTTGGAGCAGTAGGTTAAATGACCATGGGATGGCAATTTCATAAGCCAAGGGCGCTATTGCTGTGGAAATTTTCTAATAATTTAACGCTTTTCAATACCCTATCCGTATCTATTTGGTAGACCTCTACCCCGGCACCTATGTTTTCCAGTAGCATTATTGTCAATTGACCACCCAAGTGTTCCTGGAACTCACGAAGGCCCTTTAAAAGCTCAGGATTGTCCAAGCCAGGATGATATAGGTCAAATCCCAGGGATTTCATCAGTCCCAGAATGCGCATGAGTTCAGATTTGTGTAGTCTTTTCTCCAGGTATGAATATACAGAATCCAGAGCCATGCCAATTGCCACAGCCTCCCCGTGCCTGATCTCATAACCCGTTATCTGTTCCAGCTTGTGGGCGGACCAGTGACCAAAATCGAGCGGGCGTGACGAGCCCATTTCAAAAGCATCGCCGGAGGCAATGTGTTGTAAATGGAGTTCGGCGCATCTATAGATCAGATGTTGCATTACCTCCATATCCCGGTGTTTCAGTTTCTCAGCATTATCTTCAATAAAATTAAAAAAAACAGCGTCTTTTATCAGTCCCACTTTGATGCCCTCGGCAATGCCTGACCTCCAGTCCCTGGGATCCAGCGTATGGAGGAATTCCTGGTCAATTATTACCGCTGCCGGAGGTGCAAAACTCCCGATAAAGTTCTTTTTACCAAATGCATTCACACCATTCTTAACCCCAATTCCTGAGTCGTTTTGTGACAGTACTGTAGTAGGAATCCTGATTAATCGGATACCCCGATGACTGATGGCGGCTGCAAAACCGACAGCGTCAAGCACTGATCCACCTCCAATAGCAGCTACATAGGAGTGACGGTCAATTCCCAGTTCGCTTATTTTCTGTATCAGCATCTCCACCTGCCCGTAGTCATTTTTACATTGCTCTCCACCGGGTATGGCAATGGGAGCTTCCATACAAATAATCTGCCGGGAATGTCTGTTGGTGTATTGCTGAATTTTTAGCAGCAATTGTGGATGATGATCAATTACTCCCTGATCAACTACAAAAAGTACTTTTTGTAGTTGATTTTTAGCATTCAGCGCCTTTATAAAAGTGTTATTACCTGTATTGAAAAGATCCCGGGTAAACAGAACATCATACTGATAGGAGACAGTAAAAGATTGTTGAAGGGATTTCATGAATACACTAAGTGACCGCAAACAATTTTGCTAATAATGTGGAAAAAGGTAGCAATATTAGTAACAATAACCCGAAAAACCAGCCCGCAAAACCAGAAGCAACGGCTGCATTCAAAATTATCAACCCCAAAACTCCATATTTTACAGCTACTCCGATCATAGAAGGATCATTGGTTCGCCTTGCCCTGAACAAAGGTGGTAAAACAATCAATAAAAGGAATGCCAGATAAATTAAACTATTCAGGACCTCAAACTCATTCAAAACACCCAACGAAAGTACCATGGCCACAGTAAGCAAATACATTACCAGAGCCATGTTAAAAGATGCCTTACGCCCACCGTGTACTTCGCCCCGACTAACCAGCGTGATTGCTGAAATATAGACAATGGGGATGATTACCAGGAAGCCTATATTAACCACCTGCTGAGGAAAAATACTAATGCCAAGTAGCAAATTACCTCCACGGCATAATCCCATATTCAGGGGTCCTAAAAAATTGTTTTTCTTAGTAATGGCATCGTACAAGAGTACCAATACACCCACTCCCAAAGCAATCCAACCACTGATTGGATCAGATAGAAATGCTAGTACCACTCCAAGTATCAGAAATATACCCCCCATCAGGGCAGCTCTAAAACGAGATACCTGGCCTGTAGGTATCGGTCGTTCCGGTCGTTCCAACTGATCCAGATCCGCATCAAAAAAGTCATTAAGAACCACCCCTCCAGCATATAAACACATACTGGCAATCCCTATCAACCCTAAATTAACCCATGGTAAATCATGCCGGATAAATCCAAAAACTTCATTTCCAACAGTATGCTGTAAAGCGGCGGCGGCCGCAAATCCTGCCAGTATATCCGCCAGAGCAGTCAGCAGATTGGGTGGGCGCATTAACGATAGATATGCCCTGAAATTACTCATATTGGACAAGGCTATCTTATGATATTAGATGTAGTGCCTGGTCTTTGTCCCCTCAGTACAGAATTCCCTTCAAAAAGCTGATTCTGATCCACGGACTCATCGGACCAGTCACTTTCATTCATTTGTCCGCTTTGCCCATAAGCGGCAAGTGCATTCTGGTAGCATGTGAGCTTGATATCGTCTTCGCTTATTCCGCTTTTTGCCATAAGTCCTGCAGTCTTCGGCACCGCTAGTGGATCGCTGATCCCCCAGTCTGCAGAACTGTCAACAATGATCCTTTCACTGCCAAACTGCTGAACAACCGCCACCATTCGCTTATTCCCCATTTTGGTAAACGGATAAATAGTAAATGCACACCAAAACCCCCGGTCAAGCACTTCCCTTACGGTCTCCTCATTGTTATGGTCTATTATTACCAGCCCGGGGTCAATGTCATGTTCAAGTATTACGTCCATACTTCTGGTTGTTCCACGTTTCTTGTCTCTGTGCGGCGTGTGGATCTGTACTGGAAGATTTAGCTCTTTTGACAGTTCAAGTTGTTGTCTGAAATACTTTTCTTCGATGTCGGTTTGATCATCGAACCCGATTTCGCCAATTCCAACCACGCCCTCCTTACAAGCAAACAAGGGCAGAATATCCATTACTGCCTCCGCCAGCGCTTCATTGTTGGCCTCTTTGGAATTGAGCCCTATGGTGCAGTAGTGCTTAATTCCAAACTGGCTGGCCCTAAACCTTTCCCAGCCTACCAGGCTACTATAGTAATCCTTGAAAGAACCTGCAGAAGTACGCGGCTGTCCAAGCCAGAACGCAGGCTCAATTACAGCGACAATGCCTGCATTCCGCATAGCCTGGTAATCGTCCGTGGTGCGGGAAGTCATATGAATGTGTGGATCTATAAACATAATTATTATCTTAAATTCATTTAGTTTTGGTGTGCCAGCCAACGCGTTCCAATGTCATCCCAGGTGGTATTATTTTCACTAACTTCAGCAGCAACCAAAGAATGTCTTTCCAGGAAGGACTTGGCCTTCTTTGTGTTCAAAGTGCCGGCAATCAGTATAGCGGCAGCCTGCTGATCTGGATGGTCAATACTAGCAAGCCTTTCAAGGTCCTGGTAGATAGTGTCCGGGCCATATTTGCCAATCGGTCTCCACATTTCTGGAGAAGTAGGACGCCCCGCCACCCATCTTTCATGGGCAAAATTCGATATCATTTTACTCAACTGCAAATTGGCGCGCTGCTCAAGGCCATAAATTTTGTACAGGGGCCGTTCCATAAAAAGAGCTTTCAACACCATTTGATTCCATGCCGCCTCATCCAAATACTCACAAGGGAATGGACTGTTAAGTACCACCGCGTCGAATACTACGGACATATTGGTCCTGATCCCCTCTGAGGCCCTGGTTTTTAGCAAATCCGGGTAAGGTAAGAGTGGCAGGGAACTATATAGTGCGACCAGTTCGGTAACTTCAGCAATACTAAATATTTGATCCAACAACTGTAGGAAGGATGTCTCATCTTCGAACTGGAAACTACAAAGGGTAAGTACCCGGGCGGTCTGTGGTACGGTCCAACCCTCCAGGCTTAACCCCTGCCTCAATTCTTTCAGTCGAGTTACCTCCTCAGTTGTTATATCCAGTTTGCTTTTACCAAGGAATCTGGGCACAGCACTGAACATCAAAAAAAGATCTCTGGGTTGAGGTTGACGGTCCAGCCCTTTCAATTTCTCCAGAAGCCATTTTTTAGCAGGCTCATCAATCTGCCGTATCAATAGCTCCTTAAGGAATTCGGTTAATGCATCCGTATCTACCTGATGTTCTGATTTCATTAATGAAATGCCTGAGTATGAGATTTTAAAGATAATTCAATTTCATAGAAACCTAATGGTTCAATTCAACCAAAAAACAAAAAAATTGCAGGCCGAAAATTCGTTTGAATTTTCAACCTGCATATATCAAAAAAATACTCAGCTAGATACTTATCTTTAATTGGCAGTCATCAAACTTGGAGATTCTATGTTTTCACGCTCCAACTTAATCTCTTTGGTTTTGACACCCATGGAGCAATCACCATTAAATGAGGCCCCATCCCGGACTTCCAGTTTATTGGTAATGATGTCTCCCTGAACTTTGCAACCTTCACCCAGTATCAGTAAATCAGTTACTTCAATTTTTCCCTTAACAGTTCCCAGGATCTCCGCATTACGTGCAAAGATATCACCTTCTATCACCGCTGATGCGCCCAAAACAATCTTGGATTTGGTTTTAATCACACCTTTTAATTTACCTTCAATTCGTACGTTATCTGAAGATTCGACATTTCCTTCAATTGAGGTGCCTGTGCCAATAATTGTGTTGGACTCTGCCATACCTTGTGATTCTGCTTTACTAAACATATTTACCGAGTTTTAACTTTTATAAAATTAATGATGACCGAAGGTATGCACAATACGTGAGTTCAACTATCCGATTTTACAGGAATTATTACATATGGAATATTGCAACTGATTTCCCCTGGTTCGTTCCAGAGGGTTTTAATACTTTGGAGCCTGAACATAACTTTTAAGGAGGATGAATCAAGTAGATCATAAAAAGAATTATTTAAGACAACTTTTCCGCATCGCACTGGCCGATGCTCACTTAGACCAACGTGAAGAAGAGTATTTGTTATATACTGCTCAAAAAATGGGGCTCAGCAACCTGGAGTTCGAAAGCATAAAGGAATCTCCAGATCAAGCCCATGTAGTAATACCCGACAATTACTACCAGCGGTTTAGAATGATTTTTGACTTTGTCTGGGTGATGATGATTGACGGAGAAATCGACCCGAGAGAAGAAGTGGTTTGCAAGCAATTAGTCAATCAACTGGATTTTGCATCTGGAGTGGTTAATGACCTGGTGGACCATATTAACTATCATTTAAGTTGTGGGATCAACCCAGAACACACCTTTAAAAAGTTCGAAGAAATGTTGCTTGAAAAGTAAATAATTTGATCCGGTTCCATCCGATGATATGTCCGGGGCTCAAATGTAGGGGTTGAATTTTTGGATCTTTTTCTTTATTTCTTCTTTATTCTTTCTCAGATCCTTGTTTTCAAGTATCTCGCTCCAGAGCTCATCGATGACTTCCTTATAATAACCCAATCGGACTGCCATATTCTGACAAAAATGTATCTCCCGTTGATCAATTTCATCATCAATATTCATAAGATCAACAATACTGTAGAGGTACTCGAACTTAACATCGTTGCTTAGTGCTCCCAACGATTCGATCGGCTTCGGGTATTGGATCATTTCCTCCAACTGAAAAGGGCTGACATCATGCTTACTGGCAATAGCTTCCAGCGTTTCTTTTTCTTCTTTGGAAATTTCCCCATCTACCATTGCCAGATGGATCAAGACATTGAGCTGCATTTTCAAAACCACATCCATAACATTCAATAAATTATAATCAAACAGCTGGTGAGATTGTTAATACTAATCGAAGGAAACTCAGGCTAAAAATAAGAAAATATTATTAGTTTGTATTACAAACCTAAACGGTTAGGGGAAAGAGTGTCATTATAATTCATAATTTCAAATTTCTTGAATCAATAACCAGAGTTGTTTATAATGGAATTTCTGATTGAAAACTGGATTTATGGGCTTATTCCTTTAATAAGTGGGTTGGTTGGTTGGACCACCAACATTTTGGCACTTAGAATGACTTTTTATCCTCTTGAATTTCGAGGAATACCCCCATACCTTGGATGGCAAGGCATTATCCCCTCAAAAGCCGGAGTAATGGCTGGAAAAGCTGTGGACATGATCACCAAAAATCTGGTGCAGATCGAAGATCAATTCGCGTATATTGATTCTCACCGGGTTGTGGAGGAAATGGCGCCAGAACTTGAACGGGTGTCTAAAAAGATCATTGAAGAAGTAATGCACACCCAAGCTGAGACTCTTTGGTCGAAGCTTCCCGATGCTGTAAAACAACAACTTTTTGATGGCGTTAAAGAGGACTTGCCTTTGACCGTTGAAGCATTGATGACGGAAATCAATCTCAATATTTCAGAATTCTTCGATCTGCGTGGCATGGTGGTTTCCACCCTGGTAGCGGACAAAGAATTGTTAAATAATATTTTCTTAAAATGTGGAGCGAAAGAGTTTAAATTCATTGAAAGGTCAGGGGCTTATTTCGGGTTACTATTCGGACTGATTCAGATGTTGGTTTGGTATTACTTTCAACCGTGGTGGTTTTTACCCTTGGCGGGTGTTGCGGTAGGATTTATCACCAATTGGTTGGCCCTGAAATTAATTTTCAAGCCCCAGGAACCCTGGAGATTCGGAAATTTTCACATACAAGGTCTTTTCATTAAAAGACAAAAAGAGGTTTCTGCAGAATATGCTTCCATTATTGCAAAGCAAGTATTGACCTCACCCAGGATATTTGATAACATTTTCTTTGGCTCAAAGTCTCTTGCCGTTTCAAAATTAACCAGAAAATACATTGCAAAAGCCGTTGACATGGCTGCAGGAAGCTCGAAAGAGTTGATTCAACTGATTACAGGGAACAAGAAATATAAAATCATCAAAAATATAGCATACTCGAGTTTTATGGAAGATCTAAGGATAATTATCAGCCGGGCATTCAATTATGCAGAAGAGGCCCTGGATCTGGAAAATACCTTACGTGAAAAAATGCAAGCCCTCCCGCCCTGGGAATTTGTGAGTTTTTTACACCCCATCTTTGAAGAAGACGAATGGAAGCTTATTACCGTAGGAGCTATCCTGGGAGGACTGGCAGGGCTTGCCCAACTTTATTTGCTGTTTTAACACGGAGTATGCGCATTAGAAATCCATTCCAGGCCTTAATTGGCTATAGCCTATCTACTTGCGGTTAATACATCAGGCTGATGATCCAACAGTTCATCAATATAGAACCGTCTGGTTCGTTGAGAATAATTGTCCAGACATGACCCATTGCCACTCCGCATTATGCTTGCACAAGCTCCATTTGATAAGTGATCTTCCAAATGTGGACGAAATAAGTAACAATGGCCTAGTTCATGAAATACTACAAATTCTCTGAACAGGTCTGTCCCCCGCCTCCAAAATGTTCGATCAATTGTTACCCGGTTGGGTTGTGCTCGAGGAAATGAACATCGTCCCAGAATATGCTTTTCATCAATTTCCAGGATGGTCCCGGTGATACCCGAAGCAGTTAAATCAACCGAAAGCCCGCGGGCAGCTGACTCATCCTCAAATCTTTGAAAATATACCCGCAATTCGGGGTCTACACCGGGAAATTTTACCGGAAAGGTCTCAACCTCATCATGCTCACTACAGGAAAAGAAAAATCCTATAAAGGCACACCATACAAAAAGTCTATTAATATACATGACACACAAATTTTAGAAATGAAAGCTATGTATGGTTGCATCATATGGTGGGTTATAAAATGGCAACATGGTAGAGGCAATTTTAATGCCAAAGGGTAGAGGGGATTGTGAATTAAGAATTAGGAATTAAGAATTAAGGAATTTGAAATCGTTCTGTTTTTGTATCTTCCGCGAACTGAATAATTTAAAATTGAGAACATCTTCCATCGTAGCCCTACTTTATCTCATGATAAACTGCTGCGCCCCTCTAGAACAGCAGGACTACAGTACCCGGTTATATGCTGAACTTGAGGTGCAGGGTCATCGTGGATGCCGTGGATCGTTACCTGAAAACTCCATTGCCGGTTTCCTCCAAGCCCTGGAATGGAGAGTGAATACGCTTGAAATGGATGTGGTAATTAGCAAGGACCATAAGGTTGTACTTTCGCATGAGCCATTTATCTCACATCAAATTTGCCTGGACGGTACTGGTTCAGAGATTGACTCGGCCACCCACTTTCAATACAATATATATGAGATGACCTACCAGGAGATCAAGGAATTTGACTGCGGCTCCAAACCTCCAGTTGGTTTTATCCATCAAAAACCAATCCCGGGGCCCAAACCCTTACTCCGTGAGGTTATTCAGGCAGTAGAAAACAAAAGAATTCAGCTAAAACTCCCTCCCGTTAAATACAATATTGAGACCAAAATCCTACCGGGATATGACGAAATTTTCCATCCCGGGCCTGCTAAATTTGTTGAACTGGTATTGGCGGTAGTGAAGGAAAAAGAAATTACAGAACGGACCATCATTCAATCATTTGATCCCCGGACCTTACAGGAGGTAAGGGCGCAGAACCCGACAATTACCACAGCTTTATTGATAGATAATAAAGAGGGGCCTCTTTTCAATTTCATCCAACTCGGATTTGAGCCCAGTATATACAGCCCAAATCACAACCTGGTTACTGACTCTTTGGTGCAGTATCTGCACAAGAAGCACATTGCCCTTATACCCTGGACAGTAAATGACCTGGCAGACATGAACAGCTGCATTGAAATGGGAGTAGATGGCATTATCACCGACTATCCTGAAATATTATTAAAACAATTGGGGCGCTTGGGAAAACAACCCTAACGCGCTTGCTATATGCGCGCATAGCAGTGGCAGTCATTTGTCTTCCTCCTGACCAAACGACCTTTTTCTCTTCAACCGCGGCACTAATTGGGCGCATTAATTGTATGCCCTTATGAAAACAAACTAAATAAACTATTATGAACAAGATCAGCGCTTTATTATTACTTGGAGTTTTTCTTACAGCCGCTACTCCTAATGACAACACTCTAGCCAGTTACACAGGAACCTTGGTGGATACTAAGTGTTATACCATGATGCCAAAGGCAAATGCCGGCAACGACCATAAGGTTAAGGATATGAAAACAGGCAAAATGATGGATATGCCCAACTGTGCAGCGGCATGTGCTACCATGGGTATACCAGTACCATTACTCACAAAATCAGGCAAGTTACATGTGCTGGCTGCTCCTGCGAATCAGCTGGCCAAGCATATGGCCAAAGAGGCCAGGATCGAGGGAATGGAATCCAATGGCGTATTAGTGGTTAATAAGTTGGAAGTAAAAGATGGCAACAAATGGAACGAGGTGGCGATCATGTATATGATGAAATAAGTATGAATTATTCCTGCCAGCTAATAAAAAGGATAGTTGAACCTATCCTTTTTATTTTTGATTATGGGCTCTTCAATAAGAAATCTTACTCGATTTACCGTCGCAATGTTGTTTATTGCCGGATGCAGTGCCAGGCAAACACCACCGGAGATGGCGGAACTGTCAAGCACTTTCTCGGTATTTCAGGGAAACGACTCCCTAAGCATTGAGGGTACCTTAATATGTGCTCACTGCTATGCTTTGAATCAAGAAAATACCGGAATTGATCACAATTTGCCCGAAAACGGGCTGGTGTTGGATTGCGCCAGCCAATGTGCCGACCTCGGATATCCCATTGCTGTACTATCGGAGAAAACGGTAGCTGGTGCCAATGTCTGGGTACTCCGGACCTCTTCACAACTATTTTCAGATTATATGGGTAAAATAACGGAAGTAAGGGGATCACTGGTTACCAAAGGAGTAATTGAACCAACTGGAATTTTGGTAACCACAGCACCTGGAAGAAAGGAGATCCTGCTTTAGTTACTTTTTACTAAAGTGATTTCCTTTAACACAATTGACACCCCGTCATATTGTATAGTCATACTAATGGAATCATTGGGCTTAATACCGTTTAACCATATTACTATCAGGTAGATTAAATGGCATGGTCATAGCCCGCATAAAGCCCGGAATTTCGCCGTGGTCTACTACGATTTGCTTTTTGTTAGGAGGTATGCTTTTTACTACTCCCTGGGCATGATAAATTTGAGGACTGGTTATTGATGTTGGTGATTTGCTGCCGGAAGCATGATTGGATTTCTTTGTGGGTTCAGAACAACTAATTGCCGCAAAAAGTAACACAATGCTTAGGCTTGTCTGGAAGCTTCTCATTATTTGATATTTCAGTTTCAAAATTGGAACAACTAATGGGCAGGATTAATTCACATCTAAGGAAACACCTAGGAAATTCCCCAGATGTGATTTCGGATTAACTTGTTTTACTAAATTTAAAACATGTTAGAAAAAAACCAACAAGTCCACTACCAGAGTTACCTTCAACTTGACAAAATCCTTAGTGCACAAAAGCTGAGGAGCGGAGAAATAAATGCCAAACCGGCACACGACGAAACTTTATTCATCATTATTCATCAGGTTTATGAGCTCTGGTTCAAACAGATCATCCATGAGTTGCAGGCGGTATTAGATATGTTCAACCAGGATCTGATAGACGAACGGAGCATCGGCATAGCAGTAGCTGACCTGGACCGGGTCATTGAAATCCAGAAAGTCCTGGTACAACAGATCAGGGTACTGGAAACCATGACCTCCCAGGACTTTCTGGAGTTTCGCAGTCTGTTATTTCCCGCTTCTGGGTTCCAGAGCTTTCAATTCCGTTTGATTGAAGTGATGCTCGGTCTTAAAGAAATGCACCGAACCACCTATGGAAATGTTCGATACACAGATTTCTTTAGCAAAGAGCAAAAAGCACAGTTGAAATATGTCGAGGATGGGAGATCTCTTTTAGAGGCGGTAACAGCCTGGTTGGAGCGCACTCCATTCCTTACATTAGAAGGATTTGATTTTTTAGCAGAATATAAGGCCGCTGTAGGGGCTATGTTTGATGGTGAGAGAACGGTAGTTTCAAACCTTACAATGTCCGACGAAGAACGTACTATGCGTTTGGAAATGATAACAAGCAATGAACAGTTCTTTCACCGCGTTCTCGATCCAAATGAATACAAAAAGTTGATGAAGGAAGGTGTGATGAATCTGAGTTATAAAGCCACTCTCGCGGCTTTGCTGATTAACCTGTATCAAGACGAGCCAATATTGCAAATGCCTTATAATTTGCTACGGCGATTAATCTCTATAGATGAGCTGTTTACTACCTGGCGTTTTAGACATGCACAAATGACTATGAACATGCTTGGCAAAAAGCCCGGTACCGGAGGCTCTGCAGGACATGAATATTTGCTTAAAACTACTGACAAACATCATGTGTTCAAGGACTTGCACAATATTACCACCCTGCTGATACCCCGATCATCCCTTCCCGAATTGCCCGAAAGGGTAAAAAAACAACTGGGCTTTTATTTTACGGAACAGTGACCCTTATTTTTGAATACGATGGCCACCATACCCCTTTATCAAGAGGGGTATCCATCCTAACACCGGAATATAAAAAGCCAAAGTCAGGGGATTTCTTATTAGGTATTTTAATCCAGACCAAAAACTGATATTCATAGTGAACTCCTGCCCCTGATGTTTTGTATAAAGTCTATGATGCTCATGAAACAGCAGAGGCCATCCCGATGGACAATAGTAATTCAATGTGAGCATATTTCTTATGCTATTACCAACGATCTTACCTGATGAATACTTTTTATTCCCGAATTTCTTCACTGCCTGGTTAAGCTCTTCCTGCATTTGGTGCTTAACTTGGTCCCGCACATTCTTTATATCGTCTTCAGTCAATTCTTCAAAGGGTTTGTCAACCAATTCATATGGCTTAATCCTTTTCCCCAGGACGTAGGTTAATCTGGCTGGAAGTGCAAAATAAAACATCCAGGGAAAAAGTAATAGAAGAATTGTATGAAGTCCCATTGGTATATAAGGAATTCCAATTTTCTGGGACAATTTATTCAGCCACGGCCATGAGTAAACATATGGATTTATATATTCACCATTAACTGTGGCGAATGGGATGATATCTGTTCTATATTTCAGCGCCATCCTGACAAATGAGGTAGCGAACCTTTGCAGCTGATATTTTCGATTAAAGCCTTTACCAATTCCAGCAACTCCTTCAGGATAAATCAGGATATTAAAGTCCCTCTGCCGCATCATTATAGCGAAATTCTTAAATCTGGCATCTATTGCACCATTTATCTTCCAGAAGTTTTCAATAATAAATGGGTTCATCAGATTGCTTTGAGACAACACTGGTGCTGCCAGTGTCCTTACAGCCTTTCGAAAATTATAGTTTTCTCTTTTGAGCATTATAGACGAAAACACCATTCCGTCCCACGGAAAAGCCATTCCGGAATGATTACTTACATAAAGCAAAGGTCTCTTCGGATTGTTGCGCTGAGGCAACTGATCAAATCCTACGAATTCACATTTAAAATAACGGTCGTTGATGGGCCCGATCACATTCTTTACAACGCTTTTACTATAAGCTGGATCGAAATGTTGATTGAGTGCCTTTTGATTTTCCTCAATATCATCCCATGTATTACTCTGTCGGGTAGAGGATTGTGAGTAAAGTGCTGGCATAGTATTGGATTATTCTGGCGCCAAATTCATTAACCTGGAGATATTATAAATCATAATAACAAATTCTAAGTAAAAGAATTGGTTTTTTGTAAATTGTAAGTTAATATTGCGCCAGCATAAATGTTATGCATGCATAACATTTATGCTCATATTATCGTATACCATGTAAAGGTCAATTTTAACTAATTACAAAATATAGAAATGGAAGATTTAATTAAGAAATTCGTATATACAGGGGTGGGATTAGCTTCCTTGACCGCTGAAAAGCTTCAAAAAAGTATCGACAAATTAGTAGACGAGGACAAAATAAGCGAGAAAGAGGGTCGAAAAATCGTTGATGAATTTTTCCATAAAACCGAGTCTAAGAAAAAGAGTTTTGAAACGCAGATAAGTAAAATTATCAAAGAGGTGATCAGCAAGTTTGACTTCTCTAAGGCCAAAGAAATACTGGATCTGAATAAGCGTGTAAAGGCTTTGGAAAATAAAATTTCAAAAATGTCCATGGCCAGCGCTCAAGCCACCCGTGTCGCCAGAAAACCTGCGACCCCTAAGAGAACTATAAAGAAAGCTACCGAAAAGTAAAAGAATTCTATTTTACGATTGAAGGCAGTGTCTTTATTAAGGCACTGCCTTTATTATTTTAGACTGCCTGCCATTACCCTCGAATGGCATTTCTTTGGTTTATTTTTCTATTTTTACCATGAATGTACCTGCATAGTGATTTTTAATCAGACAATTAAGAATATTAGCCGGATACGGGATGTAATCCGGGTGCTGCTAAAATACGGATTCGAAGACATAGTGGTCAATACACCACTCAGCAAGCTGATCCCCCAAAGTAGGCGGCTAACTTGGTCCAGGCATGATCGATCAGTCTTTGAATACAGCCGTTGGGAAAGAGTAAGGATGGTGACTGAGGAGCTTGGAGCAACTTTTATTAAACTAGGTCAGCTTCTTAGCAATCGCCCCGATATCCTGCCACTACCGTTGATCAAGGAATTTGAAAAGCTTCAAAGCGAAGTCCCACCCTTCCCGAGTGATCAGGCAATTAAGATCATTGAAAAAGAAACCGGACGAAGTATAGATTCCCTGTTTTCCTACTTTGAAGAGAAACCACTTGGTTCAGCATCTATTGGACAAGTTCACCGGGCGAGGCTTCAAAACGGCGAAGACGTAGTAGTCAAAGTACGCCGACCTAAAGTAAAGCAACTGGTATACACCGATTTGGACCTTTTAAAGGAAATAGTCCGGATAACTGAAATTTACTTGAAGAAGCAAGGGATTCTAAATCCCATCGAAATCGTAAGTACCATTGAAAAGACCCTGCTCAAGGAATTGGACTATACCATCGAAGCCCGGAACCTGCAACACTTTAGAAGTTTCTACAAGAGCGAAAAGAGCTTCACCGTGCCAAAACCATACAAAGAGCTATCAGGCGAAAAGGTTTTGATCATGGAGTTGATTCATGGCTGTAAGATTACCAACGTACAACAGATGCTTGATTGGGGATTGGATCCCAAAATTATTGCCGAAAGGGGAATGGATATTTATCTGAAGCAGATTTTTGAATTTGGTTATTTTCACGCCGACCCCCATCCTGGGAATATTTTGGTTCAAAAAGACGGTATAATCTGTCTGATAGATTTCGGAATGACCGGTAAATTGTTAAAACGTGACAAACTGGCATTTGCCGGGATTCTTTTGGCCATGGCTAATAAAAACCCCAGGGCTATGGCCATCAATTTCAAGAAACTTGCCATTGATCATGATATCGAAGATATGCGTTCCTTCGAGTATCGATTAAGTGAACTAATTGAGGAATTTGCCAGCCTGGAGTTGGAAGATATCAATATGTCAGCATTGACCCTTGGCCTTCAAAGGATCATCTATGACTACCAAATAAAAGTCCCTGGAAGCATCTTCCTGGTTCTTCGGGCGCTGGTAATCCTGGAAGGGATTGGGAAACGTATTCATCCTGAGTTCCAGACTTTCGAGTTTTTCAAGCCCTATGGGAAAAAGCTATTTTTGGAACAGTTTTCACTAAAAGATATAGGGTCGGACTTGTTATTTACGGGTTCTCAGTTGCTATCATTTTTTAATAAATTCCCCAATGAGCTCAAGTATGTGCTTAGAAAGATGCGAAAAGGAGAGCTCTATTATCATGTAGAATATCACGGACTGGAGCCCCTGACGAAAAAGCTAAACAGTATTGCTAATCGACTGGTACTTGCTATATTAATTTCCACTTTTGTAATGGCCTCTACTTTCACAATGATCTATCACTCAAGTGGTGCAATGTTTTATGGAGTTCCTGTGTTAAGCTGGATTGGTTATCTGTTCAGTACCGGAATGTCCTTACTGTTAATGTTTTCAATGCTCAGAAACCGTCGCTGAAGATACTTTGATGCTGTACGTCATACCTTTTATTTCCGCGGTTATAGGTTACGTTACCAACTACATCGCTATCAAAATGCTTTTTTATCCCCGTAGACCAATCAATTTGCGGTTATTCACGATACAGGGAATATTTCCCAAACGAAAGACTCTTTTAGCCAGGCGGATGGCGAAATTAGTGGCCGAAGAGTTATTGTCCATGGATCAACTAAAAGAAGAGATCGATCGACAAGCCACCCAGGGTGAGATAAGGGACGCAATTGAAGAGGAAGTGGAAAAATATTTAAAAGAAAAAATATCTTCCTTGAATCCTTTTATTTCAACCTTCATCAATGACAATCGAATGCTGCAATTAAGGGACAAGATTTGCCGTGAAATAGAATCGTTTATTCCAAAGATTACCCGCCAATTTTTCAACCGGCTAGACACAGTCAATTTGGAAAACATGGTTTTCGAACAGGTTGCATCCTTTACCAGTGATAAACTGGAAAACATGATGATGTCTGTTATTCAAGATGAGTTGAAATTCATCGAATGGGCCGGAGCTTTTCTCGGATTTACCATCGGTTTGATCCAGGTACTACTTTTGTTGCAATGGGGATATTAAACCAATCCACTGAAAAACTCAGTTAATGATCGCTTTGCACAATTTTATCTTCCAGGTCTTTTTTTATATATTTATTCCACAACAGAGTCTGCGTAGATTCATAAACTAATTCCGCAAATCATGATCGTTCCAAATCTTCTACTGAAACAATTATATACTTTTGGCAGCCTGAAGAATAATAACGGTGGCGTATCATTTTCATTGAAGAATCGGCTGCAAGATTCCAAACTGACGGAAATAATACACATTAAGTTTAACGGACAAGAAATATCCCTGGACCGGATCACCCTGGATTTTGGAAACGGTGAGGTGGTATCTCCGTCGGACATATCCAGAGAATCACCAATTGACTTTCCGCTGCGGAGGTCATTTGATTTCATCGTTAAAACTGAACCACTGGCACTTGGGAAGCATAAAATTGAAGTAAAGTTCAGGGCTAAGCCCTTTGGGAAACTTACCCTAAAGGTGTACGGCGCCATATCAGAATTACAGGAGCCAGATAACAAAATTCCCCGCGACCCGGATAATGATTATGGTACTGAGGCGGTAAAGGCCAGGCAGAAATTCCTGGAGAAGTATTGTAACTTCTCATTAAATCACATTAAACATTATTCTTTTGACCCCAACAGCTTAAAAGGTAATATTGAGCATTTTACAGGGGTTGCTCAAATTCCTCTGGGGTTTGCAGGTCCATTAACCGTTAATGGTGAGCATGCGCAGGGTGATTTCATTATTCCTATGGCCACTACTGAAGGTACTCTGGTAGCATCGTATAACAGAGGGATGAAGGTGTTAAATGCCTGTGGTGGAGTAAAATGTACCATAGTTGATGACGCCATGCAACGGGCCCCTGTTTTTGTCTTTGAAGATGCCCGTGGAGCCAGGGATTTTGTAAAATGGGTACGTGAGAATTATGAAGAGATTGTAGAAAAAGCAGAAGCCACCACCAGTATAGGAAAGCTATTATATATTGACGATTACCTGGCCAATAAATTTGCGTATTTAAGGTTTAACTTCTCAACCGGCGATGCCGCTGGTCAGAATATGGTGGGTAGAGCAACTTTTGCTGCCTGTAGTTGGATTTTAGATCAATACAAGGAAAACAAAATCTTCCATTTTTATCTTGAATCCAATCTGGCTACTGATAAAAAAGCCAGTCAGGTAAACATCATGCACACCCGGGGTAAAAGGGTCACCGCAGAAGCAGTTCTTAAAAGGGATGTACTAATACAAAGTATGCGGGTTGAGCCGGAAAGCCTTACCTATCATGGCCAGGTTTCTAACGTTGGCGCAATGCTATCAGGAGCTAATAACAACGGCGCTCATTCGGCAAATGCCATCACTGCCATTTTTATTGCCACCGGGCAGGATGTTGCCAACGTCTCGGAGTCATCTGCTGGTATTATGTACACCGAGCTTACCCCGGACAAGGATCTTTATATATCTATTACCATTCCTTCACTGATCGTGGCAACCTATGGAGGTGGAGTCGGCCTGGCCACCCAGCGTGAATGCCTGGAACTTTTAGGATGTTATGGCCAGGGTAAGGTTGGGAAATTTGCAGAAATCGTAGCAGGTGCGGTGCTGGCAGGTGAAATCTCATTGGCCGCTGCCATTTCCAGTTCAGACTGGGTGTCCAGTCATGAACAATACGGTCGTAACCGGTAGGGCTCTTTATGAAAATATTCAAGAGGATCTTGATAGCATCGGTGATCCTGACATCAATAATTGTACTGGGAGTATTTTGGTTTTTAGGCTCCAGCAAACCTGTTTATAACGGTGAGCTAGTGTTGGATGGCCTTCACAAAGACGTACAGGTGCATTATGATAATTATGGCATCCCCCACATATACGCTGAAAATGAGCATGACGTTTATTTTTCATTGGGCTATGTACATGCTCAGGAACGACTGTTTCAAATGGAGCTTTTGCGACGAGTAGGAGGTGGAAATCTAGCTGAAATATTCGGGCCGAAAATGGTGGAAACGGATCGGTTTATGCGTACCATAGGCATAAATGAAACTGCCAAAAAATCTGCTGCCGCTTATTTGTCATCAGACGAAAGCCCTTTTCAAAAAGCCGCATTGGCTTATCTTCAGGGTTTAAATACTTACCTAAAAACTGGAGCAACGCCACCTGAATTTACCCTGCTGAATATCCCTAAAAGAGAATTCACCCCGGTTGATCTCTACCGAATCGTCGGTTATATAGGATTTAGTTTTAACACCGCCATTCGAACGGACCCATTGATCACCAGCATTGCCTTAAAACTAGGCCCGGACTATATTAATGACCTAAGGCTGAACACCACCAAAGAAAACACCACCATTCCAACCAACCTGCAAGATACTTCAGGCATTATGGCCATCGCTAAAACTGCCTTGAATGTTTTCGAGTCACTTCCAGTACCGGCCTGGATGGGTAGCAACTCCTGGGTGGTAGCATCTGAGAAAACCAAATCAGGCTATCCTATGCTGGCTAATGATACACATATTGGCTTTGGACAACCAGCTGTATTTTATGAGGCACATTTGAGTTGTCCTGGGTTTGATTTCTATGGAAATCACCTGGCTGGCTTCCCATTTGCCCTGATTGGGCACAACGATTTCAGTGCTTGGGGCTTAACCATATTTCCCAATGATGATATGGATTTTTATCGGGAAAAAGCCAATCCAGATAACCCCCGGCAGGTTTGGTACCAGGACCACTGGGAAGAACTGAATATCAGAAAGGAGATAATCGCGATCAAAGGCAGCGATGATCTGGAATTCACAGTGAGGTCTTCAAGACACGGGCCAATAATAAATGAAGTTAACGCCATAGTTGATTCACTGGAACACCAACCTGTAAGCTTTTTTTGGACCTACAATAAATTTCCCAATAAGGTCTTACAAGTAGCTTATGGAATGGCCCACAGTAGAAGTATTGATCAATTCAGGAGTGCTGTATCACTGCTTGAAGCCCCGGGCCTGAACATCACCTACGCTGATAAAGACGGGAATATTGCCTGGTGGGCAGTGGCAAGGCTAATAAAAAGGGCAGCCCATGTGGAATCCAAAATGATCCTGAACGGTTCAAGTGGCGATGACGAGCCTCTTGGTTGGTATCCATTTTCCGAAAACCCCAGATCGGAAAACCCCGACCATGGTTTTGTGTATTCTGCCAACAATCAGCCTGACAGCGCATATAACGTTCTGCATCCCGGATACTACTACCCCGGTGCACGGGGAAAGCGCATAACCCAATTGATCTCCGAAAATGACCAATGGGACTTAGAGGATTTCCAGGAAATGGTAATGGATGATAAGAGCCCTACTTATCCTGCAGTGGCCCAAACCTTGGGTTCGTTGCTTTCGGGTAAACTTAGCGCTTTGGAGGAGAAGACCCTATATTATTTAACTCAGTGGGATGGCCGCCATGGTCTAGAGGATGTTGGCCCCACCATTTACTATGGTTTAATTTATCATTTGCAAAAAAACGCCATGGAAGATGAACTGGGAGCTGAGCAATTTCAGGTGTACATGACTACAATGGTAGCCAGACGGTCTCTATCTTATTTGATCGATAATGAGCAATCTGTATGGTGGGATAACATTCAAACTGATGAGCATGAAACCCGGGACATGATATTAAAATTAAGTTTAAAAGATGCCGTAAATGATTTGGCGGAGTCCTTGGGCAATGATCCCGGCAGTTGGACCTGGAACAAGGTACACATCTTGGAACACGTGCATGCAATCGGTCGAAAGAAACCCTTCAATTTACTATTCAACGTTGGCCCGTTTGCGATTAGCGGCGGGGATGAGGTGATCAATAAAATGGATTTTGATAAGACACAGTCTCCCTATAATGTGCGGTCGGGGGCGGCAATGCGAATTCTTATCGATCTTGCAGATATCGAAAACTCTTTGAGCGTACTTCCTACTGGTCAATCCGGACATCTAATGAGTCCTCACTACCAGGACCAGGCCGGACTCTACAATAGTGGAAAGTTTAGACCACAGCACATGGATAAAGACAAGATCATTGCACAGTCTAAGGGTGTGCTTTTTTTAAAAGCCGGAAAGTAAACACAGCATTATACTCTGGCATGCCGTTCAAGTTCGAACAACAATATGTCCGATTTTGTTACAGTTCCATCCCCTATTGATTTACTAAGTAATACAAACAATTGGTTAACAGATGTTTGTATATCGGGCACATGGTTTGATTAAAACTAAATCGATAACACTTCCGATTTATTAAATCCTTTATGAACGGGGAATATATTCAGGAGGCCTTCGTTACTTTTTATGTGTGTTAAACAGTGTCTATGAATTCACTGAAAGAATTTTTTTGGTTTTGCTCAGGCGCCAGCCCTGAACTCCTTAAAAGATGTCCCACTGAAAACAGCAAGTATACCGGAATTGGAGCCTCGGTGCTTTTTACCGGAATCTTTGCTGCATTGGCAGCAGGATACGCTTTGTTTACCGTCTTTGACTCCTGGCTGCCTGCGTTGATATTTGGCATTCTCTGGGGAGCCATGATATTCAATCTCGACCGATATATCGTATCTAGCATGAAAAAGGAGGGCAACATATGGAAGGAAATCCATACGGCTGTTCCGCGAATCATTTTGGCAGTGCTGCTGGCCTTTGTAATATCAAAACCTCTGGAATTGAAAATGTTTGAATCTGAAATTAATGGTGAATTGATCTTAATGGAACAAGCGCTTTTTAAAAAACAAGAAGACACCATAAAAGCACGATTCACCCCAGGCATTCAACTGCTTAATCAGGAAATCAAGCAGTTAAAAACCGAAGTTGTCAACAAAGAGGAAATTCGCGATGATCTTAGGCATATAGCTCAACAAGAAGCGGACGGTACCGGTGGTAGCATGAGGCGAAACCTGGGCCCAATATACCAAGTAAAAAAACAGGATGCGGATCGCATTGATCATGAACTTGCCAGCCTTAAAACTAACAACGACTCTGTGGTCGCCTCCAAGCAGCGTGAAATTGCAATGAAAAAAATGGCCTATAGTCAGGAAATCGAAGGACTTAAAAGAGAAAAGTACGACGGCCTTGCTGCCAGGATTGATGCACTAGGTAATCTGACCAGGAATAGTCAACCGATATATTGGGCAAATCTTTTTATTCTATTTCTGTTTATTGCTATAGAAACCGCCCCGGTTTTTGTTAAACTGATAGGCAGTAAAGGACCCTATGACGACCTGCTTCATACCCACGAACACGGCTTTGATATGTACCGGATTGAACAGACCACAAAATATTCCCATGACACTGCCACCAGGTTAACGGATCATGTCCGGAAAAAGAAAGCAGGCAATTTGGAGCCGGAGTTAGATCCTGTTTCTTATGTCAGCCAGACCTGACCAAACTTAAACCAATCCTTTGTTGTTTCTTTGTTTATGGAAAAAGTTCTATGCGCTATAATGTGGGTGATTTGCAGTCTACCATTCAGCTCTAAGGCACAAGATCATACCATACACGAGATCCGACACGAATTTTACCTAAGTACGCTTGACTACCAGCACGCTTTCCCCCTAATTGATAAATTGAATAAGATTAGCCATCCCAATGCTCTTGAGTTGGCCTACAGGGCTGCCACACAGGCAATTTTAGCCAAGCCCGGATGGAATATTTTCAAGAAATTAGGCTACCTGAGGCAATCAAGGGACACTTTCAAAAAAGCTATAACAAGAGACATGAAAGATTTGGAAATACGATTTCTGAGGCTATCCATCGAACATCATATCCCTGGTTACCTGGGGTTCAGCAAACATATTACACACGACAAACAGGTGATCATGGAAAATATCGAAAGATTTAAGGAGAAAAGTCTGCCAAAGGAAATCTCTGATTACATTATTCTCTTTAGTGTAGAATCAGGAATTTATACAACTGAAGAAATTGAGGATCTTAGATATCTTTTAGAAAATCGCTAATATTTGTACTTATTATTCCATAATGCCTTTAGTCGTTTTCGCAACTCATTCTCTCTGGCGTTTTCCCCAGGATCATAAATCTGTGTACCTTCCAGACCTTCCGGAAGAAACTCATGTGGGATAAAATTACCCGGATGTTCGTGTGCATACTGGTAGTCCTTTCCGTAGCCTTGTTTTTGCATTAATTTGGTAGGGGCATTTCTCAAAGACATGGGCACCGGAAGATCACCCTGGTCAATCACCATTTTCTTGGCCTTTTTGATGGCCATGTAACTGGCATTGCTTTTAGGAGAACAGGCCAGGTAGGTAGTGCATTGAGACAAAATGATTTCAGCTTCAGGATAACCGATCATATTTACTGCCTGAAAACAATTGGTAGCCATTACCAAAGCCGTGGGGTTGGCATTCCCAATATCCTCAGAAGCCAATATCACCAACCGGCGGGCTATAAATTTGACATCTTCACCTCCTTCGATCATACGAGCTAGCCAATAAACTGCGGCATTCGGATCACTGCCTCTGATTGATTTAATGAAGGCCGAAATTATGTCATAGTGCTGCTCTCCACCCTTATCATAAAGCGCCACTCGTCTTTGGGCAGCCTCAGTTACTTTTTTATTGGTTATGACCACCGGCCCTTCCTGTGAATCAATCACCAGTTCCAGTAAATTCAATGCCCTGCGGGCATCTCCACCACTTAATCTCAATAAAGCTTCATCCTCGTTTAGCTCGACTTCGATGTTCTTGAATTCACCTTCCAGTGCTTTCCTAATAATTGATTTTAGATCTTGCTGCTCCAGTGATTTTAAGACATAGACCTGACACCGTGAAAGCAAGGCACTATTTACTTCGAATGAAGGGTTCTCGGTGGTGGCTCCAATCAAGCATATTACACCCTTTTCAACCGCTCCCAGAAGGGAATCTTGTTGGGATTTGTTGAATCGATGTATTTCATCAATAAACAGGATCACACCATGCTGTCTACCTGCCTTTGCAATGACTTCCCTAACATCTTTTACTCCCGAGCTTGTGGCGCTTAGCGTATAAAATGGCCTCTTTGCCTTGTTGGCAATGATATTGGCAATAGTGGTTTTCCCCACCCCAGGGGGGCCCCACAAGATCATAGAGGGTATAGCGCCACTTTCAATAGCTGATCGTAATGGTGCTCCAGGTCCCAGTAAATGGGATTGCCCCAAAAGATCGTCCAACAGGTGTGGGCGCATTCTTTCCGCTAAAGGTCGTTGGTCCTGCAACATGTCAAATCTGTAATTTTTTGAATACTTTCGAAAACCGGTCCACCATTTCATCGGTGATTTCCCGATGAGTTACCATCCTTACCTCCTGGCCGCCAAACGGTAGTGCACGTACATTCTTAGCACTGAGTTTCCCCAGCAACCGATTTGGAGATATACCGTCTGATAATTCAAAGATCACAATATTGGTATCCACCGGATGCACACTTTTGACAAATGGCAGATCTCTGACAATATCACCCAGGGACCTCGCCCTTCGATTGTCATCCGCCAGGGCTTTTATATGATGCTCGAGCGCATACAGTCCGGCAGCTGCCAAATAACCTGCCTGCCGCATCCCACCTCCTAGTACCTTTCGAACCCTCTTGGCCAATGCCATTGCCTCATGGTTGCCACATAAAACTGACCCTACCGGAGCGCCCAAACCCTTAGACAGACATATAGATATGGTATCAAAATAAATTCCCCAGTCAGCAGGACTTTCTTTGGTTTCTGCCAGGGCATTGAATAATCTGGCCCCATCCAAGTGCATTTTGAGGTTATTTCGTACCGCCACTTCTTTTATTTCAGCTACCTGCAGTAAGTCATAATAACTGCCGCCACCCTTGTTAACAGTGTTCTCCAATACTACCAATTTAGTGACCGGAAAGTGTATGTCATCGGGATTTATATTGTCCTCTACATCTTGTGCAGTAATTCGTCCCCTGTCCCCGTCCAACAATCTTACTGAAACCTGTGAATTAAAAGCCAGCCCCCCTCCCTCATAGTTATATATGTGAGATCGCCGGTCACAGATCACCTGGTCCTGGGGAGCGGTATTTATACGGACAGCAATTTGGTTGGTCATGGTTCCTGAAGGGACAAAACAGTGCTGCATCTTTTCCGAACATAGCGGCCACTTTGGCTTCAAGGGCCTTTACAGAAGGATCTTCATCAAAGACGTCATCTCCAACTTCCGCTTGAATCATGGCTTCCAGCATTTCTGGAGATGGTTTGGTCACTGTATCACTTCTTAGATCCATAGTATTATCAATTTGGATAGCTGATCTGTGGACTAAGCTAGGGTTTTCCTGATTTTTGGCAAAAAAAAGGCCCCGAAAGGGGCCCAAAAAAGGTGGATTTTTTAATTAATTTTCTATGAAGGCAATATTTCCTTCGGCGAGGATGGTATTCATTTCAACGCCAGTACCCAAATGAACCCGGATAAATCCTTGAAAATTAACCAGTGCCTCATAGGGGGCTACCAGGTCGCCATCCAAATGCTCCAGATGGGTTTGTCCTATTCCAGTGGTTCCCTCAACTGGATTCAGTAGCACCGCGCGCCCGGATTTGTGAAACATTGAACCAAAATTAAGCGTCACCGGATGTAACTTCCCGGGAATACTTCCGTCAATATTAATGGTGATAAGCGAAAAAGTACTTTCACGTTCCTCTATAGTAAAGATTCCACTTGCGCCTTGCACATCACCTTCATGCAGGGTAAACTGCTGGAAACGGCCGGTAAGCGCATTTTTTCCAATATCTGCCTGAGCAACTGTCAATCCTGGGTCATTACCCAATTGAATGTTCAGGTGACCATCAAATTGACGCAATTCCTCAAAGGTAATTGCTCTTCCGGAATCCAGTGCTCGAATTTCGGTGACGCTGCTTTGGGAATGACCATCCACTGGAGTAAGCGTCAGAGCTACGCCCCCACCCTCCAAAGCATTATTAAAATGTATGTAAGCCGGATAGGTGCCATTTGGGTCCAGGTTATTCAACACCAACTCAAGTTGGGTCGAGCCATCGTTTCTTTCTCTAATCTTTACCTGGCCATCGATGTTTTGATCAGATACCGGATTTAACTCATACAGGTAATTCTTTCCGGTAACGTTAGGCATTTCCTCCACACAACTGGTTAGGCCAAAAGCGAAAGGTATTAAAAGGTATGCTAAGATTTGCTGAGTAGTTTTCATAGCAGTAGTTATTTTTCTGTTAATACCCTGAAACCACTGATGGTAGCCACTCTATTCAGCCTCATTTTGTACAATTGGCACCTGTGTACTTTTTCTCTATTTATTTGAATTCAATATGGTTGGAAATATGCTATCACCTCTTGAAATGGTTATAACTGGAAACATCCAAATTCAAACAACGGGAAGTGTTGAGTAGTCAGAATCAGAAGTGTTTGTGGTTATGCAGTAGGACCGTACCCAGATCAGAGTGCCGTTGACCGCCAGCTGGTTAGTAGTAGGCCACCCTTTTTCGGCTGCTTTTATTCTTTGTGTACTTTTTGGTAGATTTTTGATATTGTATGGAATTATAGTATTCAAGTTTCTGCTTACCAGCCTTAGTCTGACATGCTGGACGGTAAGGAGCACAGGCGCTAAATAGGAACAACACTAGAGTGATAACAATTAGTCGGCTCATATTTATTTAGGTTAAAACTTAAATATAACAATAAAAAATATAATAATACAATGATTTTGGAGAAATTTATCCCATGATCGTTTTACCGCAGCGCGGCTTTTTAGTCCTTAAAATTAGATTAATCCAAACCGCAATAAAGTTTCCCGTAAGTTCTTTATCAAGCCAGACTGTCGAAGCCATGGAATTTGCATCCACGTACAATTTGCCTCCCTTTATTACGGCTTTTGCTCCCTCATTCCACCAATTATCAGGTAATTCTCCATCAGGATAATCAAAGGTTTCCTCTAATAATACATGATCTGAAGAACCAGATATTAACGGCGGTAGTTTTTGAGCAATGGACTTTATTTGAAATGAAATCAGAAAAATAATTAACGACAATAAATATTTCATAGTAAAGAATAAGTTTCAACTGTGATTTTAGTGGAATTAATTAAATGCGTAAATGCATGAATGAATAAATGCTTAAAGATTATGTTTATATATCGCTAATGAGCAGCTGGTGGAGTTGTTACCTGTGGTCAACTTATAACTTAAAATTCATAACCCATAACTACAGCGCCCCCTCCATAATACTCTCTACCACCGAAGGATCCAACAACGTAGACACGTCTCCCAAGTTATCGTTTTCACCAGAAGCGATTTTTCGCAGGATACGACGCATAATCTTTCCGGACCTGGTTTTTGGGAGCCCCGACACAAACTGGATCTTATCAGGTTTGGCAATAGGACCAATAGTCTCAGAAACCAGTGACAATATTTCAGATCGAAGTTCCTGTTCGTTTTCCACTGCCTCTCTGGTAATAACATAAGCATATACTGCATTACCTTTCACATCATGCGGGAAACCTACTACCGCGGTCTCCACTACTTTTGGGTGTTCATCAATGGCGCTTTCAATTTCTGCAGTACCCAAGTTATGACCGGATACGATGATCACATCATCAACCCTACCGGTGATCCGGTAGTATCCATCCTCATCTCTTTTACATCCATCACCTGTGAAATAATATCCTTCGTAAGCAGAGAAATAGGTTTCCTTATAGCGCTGGTGGTTTCCATATATGGTACGAGCCATAGATGGCCACGGAAAACCAATACACAGTCGTCCTTCCACCTGATTGTCATTAATGATGTTCCCATTTTCATCCATCAACACTGGTTGAACGCCAGGCATAGGCAAAGTGGCATATGCTGGCTTCAAGGGAGTAATACCGGCAATAGGAGAAATCATTATACCCCCGGTTTCTGTTTGCCACCAGGTATCTACGATAGGACAATTGTCCTTTCCAATATTCTTGTTGTACCAGTGCCAGGCCTCTTCATTAATAGGCTCTCCAACGGTTCCCAGTACCTTTAGGGAACTTAAGTCATGGCGTTCTACATAACTAAGGTCTGCTTTTTCCAAGGCACGAATTGCAGTAGGCGCAGTATAGAATATATTTACCTTATGTTTGGCTACCACCTCCCAAAATCGTCCCATATCCGGATAGGATGGCACACCTTCAAACATTACCGTGGTACCTCCTGCAGCCAAGGGTCCATAAACGATATAGGAGTGTCCAGTAACCCATCCGATATCAGCGGTACACCAGTATACATCGCCGGGTTGGTATTGGAAGACGGTATTAAAGGTGTAAGTAGTAAATACCATATATCCCCCACAGGTGTGCACCATACCTTTTGGTTTGCCGGTAGAACCTGAGGTATAAAGGATAAACAACATGTCCTCTGCATCCATAACCGTAGCATCGCAGTTGATGTCCACCTGGGCAATCTCATCATGCCACCAGACATCTCTTCCTGGTTCCATATGCACTGCGGCCTTAGTGCGTTGTAGTACAATAACTTTTCCAATAGAAGAACAATTCTTCAATCCCTCATCCACGATGGACTTTAGATCTATCACTTTGGAGCCCCTAAATGAGCCGTCGGAGGTGATCAACACTTTACACTGGGAATCATTAATACGGTCTGCCAAAGCGCTGGAGGAAAAGCCGGCAAATACTACCGAATGAACCACGCCAATGCGGGCGCAAGCCAACACCGCAACCGCCAATTCAGGTACCATTGGCATATAGATACAGGCCCTGTCTCCCTTCTCCAAACCGTTTTTCTTCAGCACATTAGCGAATCGGCAGACCCGTTCAAAAAGTTCCTTATAAGTTAAGTGCAACGCCTCTTCACTGGGATCATTAGGTTCCCAAATGATTGCTGTTTGATCTCCCTTCGCACTGAGGTGCCTGTCCAGACAATTCTCAGTAATGTTTAGTTTACCATCCGCAAACCAACGAACCTGGGCCTTGGTGAAATCCCCTTCCAAAATAGATTCAGGCTCTTTATGCCATAAAAAATCCTTTGCTATTGCGCCCCAGAAATTTTCCGGGTCCTGTACACTTTGGTGGTAAGCCTGGTGATATTGTTCGAATGATCGTATTTCCATCTGAGTAAGGTAATCGTAACCGGTAAGATATGAATTTTAGTAATCTAGCTCAAGCTAAGGTTTGCGAATACTCGCAACCATAGCTTTTATATGTGGCGGTGGAGCAGGCGTAAACCTGGACACCACCATTGCTGTTGTGAAGTTGACAAGCATAGCAATAGTGCCGAAACCTTCCGGGCTGATTCCAAACCACCAATCTTCCTCACCCCCGCCTCCCAAGAAACCGAACTTGAACTTCAGTATATAGAGTATCATACTGCCCAAGCCCACGATCATACCCGTGATGGCCCCTTCTTTGTTCATTCTTGAGTAGAATATACCCAAAACTATGGCAGGAAAGAATGACGCCGCTGCCAAACCAAATGCCAATGCCACCACTGCAGCTACAAAATCGGGCGGGTTGATCCCAAAGTATCCGGCTACCACAACTGCAAATGCCGCAGAAATACGAGCCGCCAACAATTCCCCCTTTTCACTAATTTTCGGATTTATTTGCTTTTTAATCAGGTCGTGTGAAACAGATGCTGAGATTACCAGTAATAACCCCGCAGCAGTACTTAATGCCGCCGCCAGGCCGCCAGCCGCCACCAAAGCGATCACCCAGTTCGGTAATTGAGCTATCTCCGGATTGGCCAGTACGATAATGTCCCGGTCAATGGAGAGTTCGTTTTTTTCAGCATCCGCCAAATATTGTATCTTGCCGTCCTGGTTTTTATCATCGAATTGAATCAGTCCTGTGACCTCCCACTTGGTAAACCACTCCGGCATGTTTTCATAAGATTTCCCGCTGACAGTTTCAATGAGATTGGCTCTGGCAAAAGCAGCCAATGCCGGAGCAGTGGTATATAGTATAGCTATGAATACCAGTGCATATCCTGCTGACAATCGGGCTTCTTTCACTCCGGGGACGGTGAAAAATCTAACAATTACGTGTGGAAGGCCAGCTGTTCCAATCATCAGGGCGGCAGTAATAAAAAATACATCCTGCATACTTTTGCTCCCATCTGTATAAGCAGTGAATCCTAATTCCCGGTGCAGACCATCCAGATGGTCCAAAAGGTATGTGCCAGATTCAGTAAGTTGAGAACCAAAGCCAAATTGCGGTAACCATTGCCCGGTTAATTGAATCGATATAAAAAACACCGGTACCATAAAAGCAAAGATTAGCACACAGTATTGTGCTACCTGGGTATAGGTTATTCCCTTCATGCCTCCCAAAACCGCATAGAAGAACACAATTCCCATTCCAATGAAAATACCAACGTTAATCTCCACTTCAAGAAATCTGGAGAATACCACCCCTACCCCTCTCATTTGACCACTCACATAAGTGAATGATACAAAAAGAGCGCAGATAACCGCTACCGTTCTGGCTACATTGGAGTAGTAGCGATCACCTATAAAGTCCGGAACAGTAAACTTTCCAAATTTTCTCAGATAAGGAGCCAGTAGCAGAGCCAGTAAAACATAGCCTCCCGTCCATCCCATCAGGTAAACTGCCCCATCATAGCCCATAAAGGAGATAAGGCCTGCCATGCTTATAAAAGAAGCTGCTGACATCCAGTCTGCTGCGGTGGCCATACCATTGGCCAAGGGATGCACACCTCCCCCGGCAACATAAAACTCTCCGGTGGTGCCGGCCCTGGACCAGATAGCAATACCAATATAGATTAGAAAAGTGATTCCTACGATCAGGTAGGTCCAGGTTTGTATGTCCATAGGTTTAGGGTGTATCTTCTTCTGTGTGGGACTTATCCAACTTGTTCATCAAGTAGACATACACAAAAATTATGGCTACAAATGCATAAATAGACCCTTGTTGGGCAAACCAGAACCCCAGCTTGAACCCGCCAACTCTAAATTGATCCAGGAAAGGCACAAATAAAATACCGCATCCGTACGAAACAAAAAACCACACCACCAATAAAATCAGGAGATACCGCTTGTTCTTTTGCCAATACTTTGTATTTGAATCCGCCATGGGTCATTTTTTTAAGCCAACTAAGGTATAAATTTTAACAAGGAAAAAAAATAAAGATCCAATTAGCCTAAAAATTCCGTTACCAGTGCCAAGGCAGTACCCGCAAAAATCACCAACAACTTGGCTCCGTTGAGCTTGTGTCCCGGACTATTTTCTAAAAAAATTGTAGTGCTGATATGTAAAAAATTTCCAGTTACCAACGCGAATAAAATGGTGAGCCAGGAAGATTGTACCCAATCCACCTGAGACAGATACTCACCGAGAAAGATGCCCACCGGTGTCATAATTGAAAATAAACTCATTAAAAATACTGGCCATCCCCAACTGTGGTAATTGCACCTGATAAGAGACATTAATGCGAATGCCGCGGGCATTTTATGAAGTATAATACCGGTCAACAGCCCTCCGTTGTGCTGATGTGTGTCAACATAAGTTGAATGACTTAATAAGATCCCTTCTAATAAAGCATGAATACCCATTGCTGCCAGTAGGGTCACCATGGTAAAAGACCCATGAACATGGTCATCATCTGCTCTATGTAGATGACCATGTTCTACTCCACTGGTAAAATAATCCAAAAGAAGCTGCATGAAATATCCAATGATCACCCATAATGCCACCTCTTGATGTCCAAGGGGCCCAGAGAAAAGTTCTGGCATCAAATGGGCAATGGTTATACCCAAAAGATAGGCTCCGGAAAACACCAGAGCCAGGTGAAATATCTTTGAATTATTCTTTCTTATGCGTAACGGTGCCAACCCTGCAATAAGGGTGAGGACAATGAGTAATATTACTGGTAAAATCATGGATCGGCTACAGTGCTTTCTCTAGAACAAAGATCATCCTTTCTGAAGTTTGCCAATGATAGGGATTAAGTTTGTAATCACCGAAATTGGCTTTTAATTTCAACCCTGCCTTAATAAAATACCTCATAAACTCAATCTTACGTATGGCTTTTACTTTTTCATAAAATAAGTAGTCCTTACCCTGATCGGTAAACTTTATCTCTTTTATGAGAAATCCTTGAGCATACTTCCGGTTGATCTCGAAATCTATTCCTTGCAATGTTTTAACCTCAGATGGTACCAATCGATCGATCACGGTATAGGGATTTAGGAAATCGATCACCAACTGACCTCTGTTCTTAAGAGCAATCACCGCTGCACAAATGGCCTGTTCATTTTCAATCTCTGTGTCAAAATAGCCGAAACTGGTAAACAGGTTGAGGACATAATCAAAGGTCTCACGTTTAAATACCCGCCGCATATCGTGGACATAAAAATGCAACCTGTTGTTTTCGTAAGCCTTTGCATGAGCAATGTTTTGTGGAGACAAATCTATCCCTACCACATCCAGTCCCCTACTGTTTAAGTAGATGGCATGACGTCCCTTTCCACAGGCGATGTCCAAAATATGATCACTCTTCTCGAAGTTGAATAAAGAATTCAGGTTGTCAATAAAAGTCTGTGCCTCTTGTTGATCGCGATGTTTATACAAGATGTGGTAGTAGGAAGAATCAAACCAGGATCCATACCATTCTTTTAAAGATGCTTTTGATTTCTCTTTGTTCATTCAATAATTATGTCTTTGACCCCTGATGTGGCTTTTGTCAAAAGCTGACCATCCTCATCACTGTAAATAAAATATGCCTCCAACTCGTCTCGTGCATTTACAATATTCAGAGACTCTTGGAGTCCAAGCACCATAAATGCCGTGGCGTAACCATCGGCGGTAGCACAGTCTTCAGCAAATACCGAGACACTAAGCAGATTGTGCTGGACCGGATATCCGGTATAGGGACTGATGGTATGGGCATATTTCTTGCCATCCTTTATATAGAAATTTCGATAGTTGCCGGAAGTAGCTATTGCGACATTATCTAAAGAAACTATGGCCTGTACTGAACGTTGATGGTCCTCCGGCTTTTCTATAAACACCGCCCAAGGCTTCTTTCTTTCATTGACACCGGTGGCTGCTATTTCACCTCCTATTTCCACAAAGATGTTTCTCAGGTCCTGCTCCTTTAGAAATTGCATCACCAGATCTACCGCATACCCTTTGGCAATGGCACTAAAATCAAGTTGGGCGTTAGGTTCCAATTTACAAACCGCATGTTCATCATAAAATATTTTTTCAAAACCAACTTTGGTCAACAGGTAGTCTACTTCATCCTGGTCTGGCATCTCACCTTCTTTAGGTCCAAAGCCCCAGGCTGTAACCAAGGGCATAACTGTTGGGTCAAACGCACCATTAGTTCTTTGATGGATCAATTGACTTTGAGTCAACATTTTGTGAAAGTAAGGTCTTTCAAATTTATGTAATGTTCCCTTGTTAAATCGACTGATCTCAGAATCCGGTATATAGGTAGAAAGGCATAGATTAAAGCCTTCCAACAAAGAATCTATAGACGATTGATAACTAATTGGTTTAAAAGCAAGGTACTTGACCTGGTAGTTGGTACCCATGGTAGCGCCCGTCAACTCCAGTTTCTCCCAATCTTGCCGGTCATTTTTCGGTTCCCGTAGCCACCACACCAACACCATGGCTAATACTAGTGCTAATGAGTAGAGGGTATTTTTCCTTTGGGATTCAGTCATTCCTGATGCGGGAAGGCAAAAGATCAATAGCCAAAGTTAAAGAAGTATTTCTCATTTCTAATTCCTAATTGATATTATGTTGTTTAACTTAACGCGAGAATTTTGGATATGCGAGAAGATTATCTCAGTGGGGACCCCTCTCAATTAAGTCCGGCTGAAAAAGAATTTGAAAAAGCCCTTCGACCACTAAATTTTGGTGAATTTGCCGGTCAGAAGAAGATCGTTGAAAACATAAAGATTTTTGTTCAGGCCGCTCAACAAAGGGCGGAGCCGCTGGATCATGTGCTCTTACATGGTCCACCCGGGCTAGGCAAAACCACGCTGGCTCACATTGTAGCCCATGAACTGGATTCAAACATAAAAGTTACTTCCGGGCCGGTGCTTGACAAACCTGGTGACCTGGCAGGGCTATTGACCAACCTGGAGGAGGGTGATGTTCTGTTTATCGATGAGATCCACCGGCTAAATCCAGTGGTTGAAGAATATCTGTATGCGGCCATGGAGGATTATAAAATTGACATAATGCTCGATTCCGGCCCCAGTGCACGATCTATTCAAATTACCTTAAATCCATTTACTTTGATCGGAGCAACCACCAGGGCAGGACTATTAACAGCCCCTTTACGGGCAAGGTTTGGGATTAATTCCAGACTGGAGTACTATGATGCCGAAATACTATGTGGAATTGTAAAAAGATCTGCGGCCATTCTGGAAACTCCTATCGAAGATGATGCAGCCTTTGAGTTAGCCAGACGAAGCAGGGGTACGCCCCGGGTTGCCAACAATTTGTTGCGACGTACCAGGGACTTTGCTCAAATTAAGGGAGAGGGACGAATTACTCAGAAGATCACTGACATAGCATTAACGGCTTTGGAAGTGGATGACAACGGACTTGATGAAATGGACAATAGGATATTAAGCACCATCATTGAGAAATTCCAGGGAGGACCGGTAGGCATCAGTACCATTGCTACCGCCTGTAGTGAAGAGGCAGATACCATAGAGGAAGTCTATGAACCTTTTTTGATAAAGGAAGGATATATTAAAAGGACCGCTCGAGGCCGGGAGGCCACGGAACTAGCATATAAACATTTAGGCATAGTACCGCCGGGAAAGACAGGAACTCTATTTGAATAAAGCACTAAATCTCAAACCACAAATTCCAACTAAATTCCAAATCACAATGCCCGAAACACCAATGCAGTGATAGCAAACATCAAGGTGTTTGAACTTTGGTGCTTGAAATTTATCTGGGATTTGTTTTTTGTCATTTGTTATTTGCCTTCTGCATGCCTGGTCTTCAGCACATCCACAACCTCAGCAAGCGATACTTCTTTTTTCTCTAATAAAACCAATAAATGGAACAACAAATCCGCCGTTTCATTTTTCAAATTTCCGGTTTCTGTTTCTTTAGCTTCAATTATTACCTCTACCGCCTCTTCACCAACTTTTTGGGCTATTTTGTTAATCCCTGAGGCAAAAAGAGAAGCGGTATAGGAGCCCTCCGGGGCGGTCTCTTTTCGATTCTTAATGATTTTTTGCAACTCCAATAAAAACTGGATACCATTTTCCTTATTATCAGATCCGAAACAAGTGTCCGTACCCAAATGACAGGTTGGGCCTTGCGGGCGAACGCTGATCAGTAAAGTGTCTCCATCACAATCTGCTTGTATAGAGTCAAGATTCAGAAAATTTCCTGAAGTCTCTCCTTTGGTCCACAATCGCTGCTTGGAACGACTGTAGAATGTTACCTTTCCGGATTTCCTGGTTTCCTCCAGCGCCATCCGGTCCATATATCCTAACATTAATACCCGTTTGGTTTTACTGTCTTGTATCACCGCTGGTATCAGACCGTTACTTTTATCAAAGTTCAGTTCCTTGTTCATATTCGCATGGGTATATCTGCTGCCTGCAATTGTTCCTTTAAATCCATAATATCCACTTCATTAAAGTGGAAGATACTGGCTGCTAACGCTGCATCAGCCATTCCGATGGTAAACACCTCAACAAAATGACCAACCGAACCTCCTCCACCTGAAGCAATCACCGGAATGGTCAACTCACTGGACAATTGGCTGGTAAGTTCATTTGCAAAGCCGTTTTTGGTGCCATCATGGTCCATTGAAGTAAGCAAGATCTCGCCCGCGCCTCTTTCTTCAACCTCTATTGCCCAACTGAGGGTTTCCAGGGTTGTGGGTCTGCTACCACCGTGGGTATGTACCATGTTTTTTCCATCCTGACTCCTGGAGTCAATAGCTACCACAATACACTGACTCCCAAATGTGGCCGCTAATTGGTTTATCAGTTGAGGTTGAGCTACAGCTGCTGAATTCACAGATACTTTATCTGCTCCCGCATTAAGCAAGTCCGATACATGCTCTACTTGTGAAATACCGCCCCCCACAGTGAAGGGAATATTGATCTTGCTGGCCACTTTCCTTACCAGCTCTACCAGGGTTTTCCGGTTCTCGATGGTGGCAGTAATGTCTAAAAAGACCAGTTCATCGGCGCCTGCACTGGAGTAAAATGCTGCCTGTTCCACTGGATCACCGGCGTCTATCAGCGACACAAAATTAACTCCCTTTACCGTGCGGCCGTCCTTGATATCAAGACATGGAATAATTCTTTTAGTTAGCATTTCTAAAATTCAGATAGTTCTTTTAAGGTAATTTTCCCTTCATAAATGGCTTTCCCCACAATAGCACCTGCCACTCCGGCGGACTTCAGATCTTTTAAGTCCTGTAGGACACCCACTCCCCCACTGGCAATTATTGACAGCTCTGGGTATGCTTTTGCCAGCTTTCGGTATAAACCAACGGCCGGCCCCTGTAATAGCCCGTCCTTACTCACGTCAGTACAAATGACCTGGCGGACACCTTTCTGGAGATAGTAATCCAGAAAATCCTCTATGGTCCAGTTTGATTGCTCCTGCCAGCCGCTAATTGCTATTTTTCCATTAGCAACATCCGCGCCCAGAATGATCTTCTCAGACCCGAATTCATTTAACCAACCTTCAAAAAGATCCGGGTTATTTACCGCAATACTCCCTCCTGTCACCTGTTTTGCTCCCGCTTCAAATACCTTTAACAGATCTTCCCTGGATTGAACTCCCCCACCAAAATCTACCTCCAGGTTGGTTTTTCTGGATATGTCCCTTAATACTTTCAGGTTAATTACTTTTTTGGCTTTTGCCCCATCAAGGTCCACCAAGTGCAATCTCCTTATCCCGGCATCCTGTAACTCCCGGGCCATTTCCATTGGGCTGGCCCTGTATACAGTTTTTTGCTTAAAATCACCCTTTGAAAGTCGTACACATTTTCCGTCAATGATATCTATGGCCGGTATTATGTCCATATTACATTTTTAAAAAGTTAGTGAGAATGGTTTGACCTGCATCACTGCTTTTCTCGGGGTGAGCTTGTACTGCATAGTAATTGTCCTTATGTAAGGCCCCGCTAAACGGGACAATATAATCTGTGGTTCCGATTGTATCTGGTCCAAGTTCAGCGTAATAACTATGCACATAATACAGATAAGGGGTTGTAAGCCCTGAGAATAGGGGGTTTCCGCTAGTCCTTAGACCATTCCACCCCATATGGGGCACTTTATTTTTCCCCTTTTCACCTTGAAACTTTCTTACCTGAAGCTCAAAAATACCCAAACAGCCGGTATTCCCTTCTTCACTATAACGGCACATAAGCTGCAAGCCAATACAGATCCCCAGGAATGGTTGATGAAGTGAGGTGAGCACTTTGTCCAGGCCCTTTGCCTGTAAATAGGACATGGCGCTCTTTGCCTCTCCTTGTCCTGGAAAAATTACCTTATCTGCTGACCTGATCTCCTGATGATCATCAGTATGCAGTGGTTCTACTCCCAATCGCTGAAGTGCGTAAATTACGGATTGAACATTCCCGGCATTGTATTTTACAACTGCAACTTTCATTTATAAAACCCCTTTGGTGCTGGGCAATTCATCGTTAAGAAGATCCTGTTGAACAGCCATTTTTATGGACCTGGCAAAAGCCTTGAAAATGGCCTCAATTTTATGGTGTTCATTTTTCCCTTCGGCCCTGATATTAAGATTACATTTCGCAGTGTCTGTGAAACTTTTAAAAAAATGGAAGAACATTTCTGTGGGCATTCCACCCACCATCTCTCTTTTGAATTCCGCGTCCCACTCCAACCAGTTTCGACCTCCGAAATCAATGGCTACCTGGGCCAGGCAGTCATCCATCGGAAGACAATATCCATACCTTTCAATACCCCTTTTATCACCTAAAGCTCTGGAGAAAGCCGCTCCCAAAGCCAGAGCAGTGTCCTCAATGGTATGGTGTTCGTCAACTTCAAGATCACCTTTGACGGTAACGTTGAGATCCATCTGACCATGTTTTGCCAATTGATCCAGCATATGATCAAAAAAACCAATACCCGTTTGATTTTTGGACAACCCCTGTCCATTCAAACATAGGTCTATAGATATTTCGGTTTCATTAGTCTTTCTTTTTACCTGTACCTGTCGATCCACGCCCATTAGAAAAGTGCATATTTTGCTCCAGTCGGTGGTGCACAACACCGCATCTTGGGTATTATCACCAATAAATATAGCTTTAGTACCCAGATTTTTGGCCAGTTGAAGATCAGAAGGGCGGTCCCCGATAACAAATGAGTTAGCCAGGTCATAGGACCCATCAAGGTATGCGGTAAACATTGCGGTTCCCGGTTTTCTGGTATCCGCTCCATCGGACTCAAAAGTACGATCAATATGAATGTTGCTAAAATGGGCGCCTACTCCTTCTAGCGTCTCCAGCATCTTGTTATGCGCAGGCCAAAACTGGTCTTCAGGAAAAGAAGAAGTACCCAGACCATCCTGATTGGTTACCATGATCAACTCATACGATAGTCTCTTGGAAATATTGTGTAAGGCTACTAATGCACCCGGTAGAAATGAGAGTTTTTCTAATGAATCAACCTGTTCATCCTGCGGTTCCTGTATGATGGTGCCATCCCTATCTATGAACAAAGCCTTTTTCATAATTCAATTGTTTTAAGAACGTCAAGTAATCTCTGATTTTCTTCCTCGGTACCTACAGTAATCCTTAAGCAATTTTCACAAAGCTGGACCCTGCTGCGGTCCCGTACCACTACCTGTTGATCGATTAAAGCTGTGAAAATAACTGTTGCTTGTTTCATTTTTACCAGTAAAAAATTGGCATCAGAGGGATATACCTGGTCTACACAGTTTAACTGAGATAACTCTTTTTTCAGCCATTCCCGACCGTTTTGTACCTTGGCCACAATCATTTTGATCTCATGGGCATCTTCCATGGAGGCAAGGGCCAATTTTTGAGTGAGTTGATTTACGTTATAGGGTGGCTTAACCCTGTTGAGATAATGCATTATCTCATTGGATGTATAACCCACACCCAAACGAATACCAGCGAGCCCCCAAGCCTTCGAAAATGTCTGCATAACTACCAGGTTAGGGTGCTCCATACACTGCTTAACAAATCCAGGGTCATTGGTAAAGTCTATATATGCCTCATCTATGACCAGAATGCCATTAAACCGGTCCAATAGTGTTTGTACCTGAGATTTTTCCAACAGGTTTCCGGTTGGGTTGTTAGGAGAACAAAGAAAGATGATCTTTGTATGTGTACTCACTACCTTAATCACTTCGGCAGCATTAAGCTCAAATGACCCGGACAACGGAACCTCTTTTACCGCTACATTATTGATAGCAGCAGACACCTTGTACATACCATAGGTTGGAACAGTTGTCACAATTTCGTCTTTGCCCGGTTCACAAAATATTCTTATCAATAGATCTATGATCTCATCACTTCCGTTTCCTAAAAAAATACAGTCTTCAGGATGGTCCTTCATCTCTGCGAGTTGTTTTTTAATGGCCCTTTGATAGGGATCGGGATATCTGTTGAGCATCTGGTCGTTATCAACCATACCTATAGAACCCCAGGCATTTTCATTTGCATCCAGCAGGGTAAGTCCATAGTCCATAAACTGCTCTCTGGCTGAAGTATATGGTTGCAAGGTCTTGATGTTATCGCGTACTAACTGGTCAATAGCTATCATGACTGTGCATTTGTGGTTTTACGTCGAATGGATACTGCCCTTTTGTGGGCCTCCAGTCCTTCTGCTGCTGCCATAATCTCAACGGTGTCTCCGATGTGGTTCAGTCCTTCACGGGTAATTTCCTGAAAAGTGATCTTCTTAAGAAATGTATCCAATGAGACACCGGCATACATCCTGGCATTTCCATTGGTCGGTAAGGTATGGTTAGTGCCAGAAGCATAATCACCGGCTGATTCCGGAGTAAATGCACCCAGAAAAACCGAGCCGGCATTGATCACCTTGTCCGCCCACTGATGGGCGTTTTCTAGGTTTAAAATAAGATGTTCCGGTGCGTAGGTGTTTATAAAATCCATTGCCGCATTGAGCTCCTTAAAAACCAGAAATTTACTTTGATCCAGCGCTTCTTGAGCAATTTCTTTCCTGGGAAGAACCTTGAGTTGATCAATAAGTGAAGCGTTTACCTTTTTGATCAATTCAGGTGAATCAGTAGCCAATATCACCTGGCTATCAGGGCCATGCTCCGCCTGTGATAACAGATCGGCAGCAATAAACTCAGGATTTGCCTGATCATCGGCCAGGATAGCCAACTCAGAGGGCCCTGCGAGAAAATCGATCGCTACAAAGGTGCTTACCAGCTTTTTAGCCATGGTCACATACCGGTTTCCCGGCCCCAGAATTTTATATACTTTAGGCACAGTTTCAGTACCATAAGCCATGGCTGCAATGGCCTGGGCCCCTCCAACCGGATATAGTTTATCGATCTCCAATAATTGAGCTGTATAAATAATAGCAGGATGGATGCTGCCGTCAGCCTGAGGAGGAGTACACACTACCAGCTCCTGACAACCCGCTAACCGGGCTGGAATGGCCAGCATCAGCAGGGTCGAGAACAACGGTGCAGACCCACCGGGTACATATAATCCAACACTTTCTATCGGAGTGGATTTTCTACAGCATTTGACCCCTGGCATGGTCTCAATCCAGGTGGTCTCTTCTCTTTGACTTTGGTGGAACGTCTGTATATTTTGAAAAGCTGTTTGAATGGCCTGTTTTAGTTCACCGGAAATGGTCGGCTCATGCTGTGGAATCGGGAAAGTCAAGGACAATCCACTTACGCCATCAAGTTTTGCCGTATATTCAATAAGCGCTTGGTCGCCCTCGTCAAGGACATCATCAATAATATCCCGAACAACCGCTTCCAATTCAATTTCGGTCTCTATGGGTCTGCTAATTAATGAGTCCCAGGAACTTCTTATAGGATTGCTAATTACCTGCATAGCTAGAGGACCATCTTTTCAATCGGAATAACTAAAATTCCCTCAGCTCCCGCTTCCCTGAGGTTTTCTATCACTTCCCAGAAATCATCTTCATTAACCACGGAATGTAACGAACTCCACCCTTCCTGGGCCAAAGGTAGCACCGTAGGACTACGCATACCTGGCAGTAGCTCGATAATTTTTTGAATGGCCTCATTCGGGGCATTTAACAAAATGTATTTGTTGCTGTTGGCAGCCTGTACTGCGCTTATTCGAAAGAGCAACCGGTCTAATATCTTACGCTGGGAGCCTGTGAGGTCAGGGCGGGCAACTAAAACCGCCTCAGACTTTAGAATAATTTCAACTTCGGTCAATCCATTGCTCACCAAGGTACTTCCCGTGCTTACAATATCACATATCGCTTCTGCCAGTCCGATACTGGGAGCGATTTCTACACTGCCGGAGATCTCATGTATGTCAGCGGAAACCCCATGCGTATTTAGAAAAGACGACAAAATATTTGGGTAAGAGGTCGCAATATTCAGTCCCTCTAAACTTTGAATGTTTTGATAATCGAATTCCCTGGGAACAGCAATGGAAAGACGGCATTTGGAGAATCCCAATCTCTTAACTACTTCCAGATCATTTGTTTTTTCCAACAACACATTTTCACCTACGATACCGACATCAGCCACTTGATCTGAAACATAGCCGGGGATATCATCATCCCTTAGGTACAGGAATTCAACGGGAAAATTAAAAGCCTGGGCTTTCAGACTTGCAATTCGGGTAGGAAAAGTGATTCCACACTCTTTTATAAGTTTTAAAGAAGAATCACTGAGTCTCCCAGATTTCTGGACAGCCAGTTTTAAAGTATTCACAATGATTTTATTAAAGGTCTAAGGAGTAATTTTGAATATCTACAATTATAGTTACCTAACAGCAATGATGATAATGGTGGTCCCATAGACGGGGCTTCGAGAAAGCGAATACTGGGCTATATGTTGGTACTATAGACATTTCACTACAAGTATAAAACATTTTAATTCTTCAGAAAAGGATATCTATATTTAATAGCGAAATGCCAATACATGTAATTTCATGAACGTCTCAGCTTCAGGTTTAGAAAATCAATCTTTAGTGGTCAAAAAACTGGCACAGGAAGCCGGTTTTGATTATTGTGGTATTTCTAAGGCTGAATTCCTTGAAGAACATGCCGCTCCCCTAGAACAATGGCTAAAAACCGGCAAACAGGGGAAAATGAGTTACATGGAACGGTATTTTGATAAGAGACTTGACCCCACCCTATTGGTGCCCAATGCAAAGTCAGTAATTACTCTTTTGTACAATCACTATCCACCCAAAGAGTTGCCAAAAGACCACAACTATCATATTGCCAAGTATGCCTATGGCCAGGACTATCATTATGTGATTAAAAGTAAGATGCGCACCTTAATAGAAAAAATGAAGGCTGTTCTGGGTGATATTCATGGGAGGGCATTTGTAGATTCGGCGCCGGTAATGGAGAGGGCCTGGGCCCAGCGTAGCGGGGTTGGCTGGATTGGGAAAAACAGCTTACTGCTTACTAAACGGGGTGGCAGCTTCTTTTTTATTGCAGAACTCATTACAGACCTTGAACTGAACCCCGATGGACCTGTCCCTGATTATTGTGGAACCTGTACCCGTTGTATTGATAGCTGTCCAACCGATGCCATAACCCCTTACCAAATCGACGGATCCAAATGTATTTCTTACTTCACTATTGAATTAAAAGATGAAATACCTGACACCGTGAAAGGAAAATTTAAAAACTGGATCTTCGGCTGTGACATTTGTCAGGACGTATGCCCCTGGAATAGATTCTCAAATCCCCACCAGGAACATGAATTTTCTCCGGTTGATGATCTATTGGAAATGAATCAGGAAAAATGGAAAGAGTTGACGGAGGAATCTTATAAGAAATTGTTCAAAAGATCGGCAGTAATACGCACCAAATTCCGTGGCCTCACCAGGAATATCCGATTTGTTAGCAATGAGAAATAAAAAACCACGCCTATGGCGTGGTATGTTTTAAGATTTAACGTTAAATTAGGCTGGTGTAATACCTGATGATATAAAGCATTTTTGGATGATTGCTTGATAAATATGTCCAAATTTACGGTAACACCATCGTTGCAATTCTTCGAGCTCGTTTGCAACTAAGATTTTAATAGCCTTACCCAACTCTTTCTCAAAAAGGTACTTACTGAAACTTACTTTTGCCAAGATTGTTTTGAAGTATTCAAGCATATTTAAATGGGTCTGTTTTAATTTTGGATGACTTTAAATATAGGCAAAAAAATTCACAATTTTTAACATTTTCTACTAGAAACTCTTGCGCCAATTAGTTTACCTTTGTAGCCTGCAGAAAAGTGGGAATACTAATTTTCACCTTCTATATATGAGAACGAACCTCGGTCAATTATTAGTATTTAGTTTGGTTTGTTTATGTTCCACCGGTTTGTGGGGTCAGAACATTAAAGTCAATGTGGGAGCTGATGAAATTGCTTCCAACGAGCCTTTCACCATAACCGTAGTAGTAGAAAATAATCAGCTAAAGAACCTGAGTGGCTTCCCTGAAATTGCAGGCTTGATCAAACGAGGGACCTCTTCCTCTACTTCTACACAATTCATCAACGGACAGGTGTCGTCCACTCAAAGCCTTACTCAAAACTATGTCGCTCAACGTCAGGGAACATTTGTACTGCCGCCTTTTACTATTACTGTTAATGGTCAAAGTATCAATGTACCAGGCAAGACCATAGTAGTAGGACCCCCGAAGCAACGCAGAAGACAAGTCGACCCATTTGCCAATGATCCCTGGGAGGAGTTGTTTGGCAGCAGAAAAGAAAATGAGGAGTTCATTAACGTGAAAGCCGATGCCTTCTTCGCACTGACTACAGATAAATCCGAAGTTTATATGGGGGAAGGCTTTAACACCAGTTTAGCATTTTACGTTTCTGAACAAAACCGTGCTGACCTGGAGTTTTATGACATGAGCAAGCAGTTGACGGATATTCTAAAACGCATTAGACCTTCTAATTGTTGGGAAGAAAATTTCAACGTAGAGAATATTAAGAGGGAACAGGTGACCATTAAGAATAAGCGGTACCAAAAATACCTTATTTATCAAGCAACTTTTTTTCCTTTGAACACCGAACCGGTAGAGTTTCCCACAGTTGGCTTGAAGCTTGTAAAGTACAAGATGGCCAAAAACCCTTCCTTCTTTGGGCCATCGCGACAAGAGGATTTCAAAACTTTCTATACCCAATCAAAAACAGTGTCTATTAAGGAGCTACCAGATCACCCTCTGAAGGATGAAGTGGCTGTGGGTGACTATCAGTTGGTTGAGCTAATAAGCAGTGAGCAGTTGAACACCGGAGCAAGTTTCAGCTATAACTTTAAGATCCAGGGGAAAGGAAATATTAGCGCTATAGGAAGTTTGAAATTGCCTGAAACTGATAAGTTTGATTTCTATCCTCCCAGTATTCAACAGACCATTCACAGACGAAATGGAAGAGTTACCGGGAGTCATTCTTTCGGATATTACGCAATACCCAATGAACCCGGTGTTTACGATCTGGGCGAATACTTCCGCTGGACTTATTTTAACCCCCGTTCTGAGCAGTATCAAACACTGAAATCAAACATCTCTATTCAAGTAAGTGGTGAGAGTAAGAAAAATGAGACCATACTGGCCACCGACCTTGGGAGCTTTTATGATATCATTGATCTGCAAGAAAATAAACTCACAAATCTCCATCAGTACGAATTTTTGAAGATCTTTGCTAACATATTTATTTTAGTTATGTTAGTACTCACAGCAATTTTTATCTTCAGAAAATAATTTCATGGGTAATTCCTTTGGAAAACTATTCAGGATCACAACTTTTGGTGAATCTCATGGACCGGGCATTGGAGTGGTTTTAGACGGCTGCCCTGCGGGCCTATCAATTAATTTAGAGTGGATACAGTATCAACTGGATCGTAGAAAACCCGGGCAATCCAAGATCACTACACAGCGCAGTGAACCCGATGAATTCCAAATTGTTTCGGGAGTATTCGAAGGCAAATCCACTGGTACTCCACTAACCCTGATCATTTGGAACAAAGACGCCAGAAGTAAAGATTATAGCCATATCGCAGAAAAATTCCGACCCTCTCACGCAGATTTTACCTATCAGGAGAAATATGGTATCAGAGATTATCGGGGTGGTGGTAGAAGTAGTGCCCGTGAAACTGCCGCCAGAGTTGCTGCAGGAGCCATAGCCATGCAATTTTTGTCTGGATACGGAATTGAGATACATTCCTATGTTTCACAGGTGGGAGCGATCAAACTTGAGGTGCCCTATCAGCAACTGGACCTAAAGAAAATTGAAGACAACATTGTCAGATGCCCTCATGCCGAAACAGCTCAAACCATGATTGATCTTATTGATGCTACACGCAAATCCGGGGACTCAATCGGAGGTGTAGTTACCGGAGTGTTAACTGGCATTCCAGTGGGTCTTGGCGAACCTGTTTTTGACAAACTCCATGCCCAGCTTGGAAATGCCATGCTGGGAATCAACGCTGTAAAGGGATTCGAATACGGCAGTGGGTTTGATGGGGTTAAAATGAGAGGGTCTGAGCACAACGACCAGTTCGTAAAAAGGGGTGACAAAATAGTCACCACCACTAATCACTCAGGAGGTATCCAGGGAGGTATATCAAACGGCCAGGACATTTACTTCAACGTGGCATTCAAACCTGTAGCTACCATTATGAAAGATCAGGACAGCCTTGACCAAAGTGGGCAACCTACTGTGGTAAAGGGAAAAGGGCGCCATGACCCCTGCGTGGTTCCACGGGCGGTGCCCATTGTTGATGCAATGGCAGCATTGGTGCTGGCGGATAGTGTTTTACTAAACAAAGCAGTAAAATTGTAAATATGAAAAAACTGGCCTTACACTGGAAGATCCTTATTGGCATGGCCATTGGAGTTGTGCTGGGACTAGCGGCAATTTTTGGCGGGTTTGGTGACTTTGTTCTTGATTGGGTTAAACCGTTTGGGACTATTTTTATAAACCTGTTGAAATTGATCGCAGTGCCATTGATTCTGGTGTCATTAATCGATGGAATATCAAACCTCACTGATCTTTCAAAACTGAGCCGCATAGGAGGCAAGACCATAGGTTTTTATATTTTTTCAACTGTACTTGCTATAACCATCGGCTTACTACTGGTAAACCTGGTGGAGCCTGGCAGCTTTTTGCCAGAAGAAACAAGGGAGGAATTAGGCCGGAAATACGCTAGTGAAGCAAATCTAAAAGTGGCAACAGCTTCATCTGTAAAAGAAGGCAGCCCCTTGCAGGTGCTGGTGGATATTGTGCCCGATAACATTTTTGGTGCTTTTAGTAGTAACCAAAATATGCTGCAGGTGATATTGTTTGCCTTTCTGTTCGGAATTGCCATGGTGATGACTCCACAGGCAAAAGTACTGCCAGTTAAGCAGTTTTTTGACGGGGCAAACAGTGTGATATTGAAAATTGTAGACCTGGTAATGCGAACTGCTCCCCTGGGTGTAATGGCATTACTTGCCGGGTTGATTGTGGATATTGCCGGGGATGATCCAGCCAGCGCAATTGATCTGTTCCAGGCGCTTGGGGTCTATTCACTTACTGTTCTGGCAGGCCTGGCCATAATGATATTTATTTTCTATCCATTGGTACTCACCACCTTTACACCAATAAAATACCGTACTTTTTTCAAAGGTATTTTCCCTGCTCAAATGCTGGCCTTTTCAACAAGTTCCAGTGCCGCTACTCTTCCTGTTACCATGGAACGAGTGGAAAAAAACCTGGGAGTTTCAGAGGAAATTACTAGTTTTGTGTTGCCATTGGGAGCTACCATTAACATGGACGGCACCAGTATTCACCAGGCAGTTTCAGCAGTTTTTATTGCACAGGCCTTTGGACATGATCTGACCATGATAGATCAACTTGCTATTGTGCTGACTGCAACCCTGGCCTCAATAGGGGCAGCAGCAGTTCCAAGTGCCGGTCTGATCATGCTGGTGATTGTATTAGGGGCTATAGGTGTGGATCCCGCAGGACTGGCATTGATTGTTGCTGTTGATCGTCCTATAGATATGTGCCGTACCATTGTAAATGTTACTGGTGACGCAACGGTGGCTACCTTGGTAGCCAGCACCGAAGGTGAGTTAAAAGAGGGGTTGGACTCGGATCTGGCGGTCAAAGAGGAAGAGCTAAGAGAACAAGCCAGGGATGAAAACTACCCGGTCAACTAATAAAAACCATTTAATACAAATTTTCGTTATCATATTGATTAACATAAGTGATGGAAACCTACGATCGTGACCAGATGTATACCAGGAGCGTAAACCTCTATATGGAGGCTAACCCTAACCCTAATTCGCTTAAATTTGTAGCCAATTACATGCTGGTGGAAGAGGGCACCAGTTACGATTTCCCAAACCCGGAAAGCGCCCAGAAGGCACCCCTGGCTTTGGAGTTGCTTAAATTTGATTATGTAGAGCGTGTGTTCTATATGAGCAACTTCGTTACAGTGACCAAGAATCCAGATATTGAGTGGGTTGAAGTGCAAGATGAGATCCGCCAGTTCATTACCCGTTATCTTCAAGAAGAAAAGCCACTGTTAAATACTGACAATGAGGCCTCAGATGAGCCTGAAGATATCGACTCAACCAGCCTTGAAAATAAGATCAAGAATATTTTGGAGGAATATGTTAAACCAGCAGTAGAAATGGATGGAGGAGCCATTCAATTTCATTCCTTTGAAAACGGAGTGGTGAAATTGTTACTTCAGGGCGCCTGCAGTGGCTGTCCGTCCTCAACAATAACCTTAAAGTCAGGAATAGAAAACTTGCTGAAAAGTATGGTACCGGAAGTAGAGGAAGTTATTGCTGAAGGTGTATAGCTAGCCTACTTTGTCTTGCTTGTCCATTTTCCCGGCTGTCCAGGATGCCAGAATGGACCCTATAATAACCAGCACATAACCCGGGATATCCAAATTTCCCGGACTGGTGAATTCTAAGGCATCCATTTCCCTTAAGATCTCCACTACTACCAGGACTGTACCGATAAAAGCAACAGCTATCGCTGCGTTATGTAACCTTTGATACTTCAAGATCATCCAAAAAAGTGTATTAAAGCTAATAAAATTTTCAATACGATTTGTGTAGGGATTTGGAATTAGCGTAAAGCGCTGGTATTTTCACCACTCTTCTTTGTTAAAATTAAGATGTCGGTTATGGAATTTTTATCATTAGACGGTTTGATCAGCTTTTCCTCTTTGGTTCTGATGGAAATCGTACTGGGAGTAGACAATATTATTTTTATATCAATATTAACGGGCCGGCTTCCTTCGCATCAAAGGGAAAAGGCCAGATTTATTGGAATAAGCCTGGCCTTACTGATCCGAATTGCCCTGTTATTTCTGATCACCTGGCTAATCGGGTTGAATAAAATTCTATTCACAGCTTACGCATGGGAAGTAACCGGTAGAGACTTGATCCTCATTGCCGGAGGACTATTCCTGATATATAAGAGTACTACGGAGATGCATCAAAAGCTTGAGGGTCAGGACGAAACCGTAGAAAGCAAAGAAACATTGACTTTTGGTGTTGCTATTGTACAAATTCTTCTACTGGATATAGTGTTCTCGTTTGATTCAATACTTACCGCCATCGGTTTGGTCCAGAGTGTAACTATTATGGTGCTGGCTGTGATCATAGCTATGGTGGTAATGCTAGCTTCAGCAAACAAGATCGGAGATTTCATACAGAATCATCCAACTATAAAGATGCTTGCATTGTCTTTTTTATTGATGATTGGAATATTACTATTTATAGAAGGTTTTCACATACATGTACCCAAAGGATATGTATATTTTGCCATGTTCTTTAGCCTGGTGGTAGAATTTCTAAACATTAAGGTAAGAAAGCGCGATATACCCGTTCATCTGAAGCGGAAGATAAAAGAATAATCAGACCTCCATTACTGGCTGAAATTGCCCTGGAATTCGCTTCAAAATTTCCAGCACTTTATCTTTGGTATCCGCCTCCACCAATTTCATTCGCACTGATTTAAAGTTGGGTATTCCCTTAAAGTAATTGGTGTAATGACGACGCATTTCAAATATGCCCTGTTTTGGTCCTTTCCACTCCAATGAAAACAACAGGTGCTTTTTAACAGTTTCTATTCTCTCATCTAACTGGGGTGGTGGGAGCTTTTCTCCGGTTTTTAAGAAATGTTTTATCTCCCGAAAAATCCAGGGATATCCGATGGCGGCCCTACCCAACATCATGCCATCAACCTGATATTTTTCTTTATATGCTTTAGCCTTTTCCGGCGAATCTATATCGCCATTGCCAAATATTGGGATATTTATATCCGGGTGATTTTTAACCTCAGCAATAAAATCCCAGTTGGCCACCCCTTTATACATTTGTTTACGGGTCCTTCCGTGTATGGTTAACGCCTGAATACCCACATCCTGTAGCCTCTTTGCTACTTCCAGTATCTTAATTGTCTTATCATCCCAGCCCAGCCTGGTCTTCACCGTTACAGGCAAATGAACGCTGTCAACTATCTCTTTGGTCATTGCCTGCATTTTGGGTAGATCCAAAAGTATACCGGCACCGGCACCCCGGCAGGCAACCTTTTTTACCGGGCAGCCATAATTGATATCGATGAACTCAGGCGCTGCAGCAGCGGCAATAGCAGCGGCCTGCCTCATGGATGCAATTTTTTCGCCAAAAATCTGTATGCCAATGGGACGCTCGTAATTATATATATCCAGTTTCTGAACGCTCTTATAAGCATCCCGGATCAAGCCTTCTGCAGAAATAAACTCTGTGTACATTACGTCCGCCCCGTATTTTTTGCAAATGGCCCTGAAGGGAGGGTCACTAACATCTTCCATCGGTGCCAATAAAAGAGGGAATTCACCCAACTCTAAGTTTCCTATTTTTACCAATCTTATATTTAGTAATTTCCTGTAAATTTAGGCCAATATGGGGAAAACTGAAATTGACTTGTCCTTATTTGGAAATAGAAAACCTTGGCTATCACTGATTTCCTTGCTGTTGATTGCATTTGGCGGACTTATAGTTGGTCAGTTTGTGGCAATCATGATAGTAACCAAGCTTTATCACCTAAGCTTCATTCAGGTGATGGAAATGGTAACTAACATTTCCGAGTACCCTGATTATAAAGTGGCTATTTACATCCTTCAGGGTTTATCCGCGGTATTTGCGTTTATTTTAGCTCCTTGGTTTTTCTTAAGGTTCATAGAGAAAAAGCGTTTCAGCGTCCTTAGCCCCAACAAACGGATAGAACTGCTGCCAGTCACATTGGCGTTACTGATAAGTATTGTCTTTATGGCGGTGAATTTCAAGTTTGCAGAGTGGAATGCACAAATGGTCTTTCCGGAATTCTTACGGGATGTCGAAACCTGGATGAGGCTGCAAGAGGATAAATTAGAAGAGGCTACTTATTTTCTTACCACTATTAATAATCCTTTGGAACTGGTAATGGCAATGGTGGTAATTGCAATTATCCCAGCCATCGGTGAAGAACTGCTATTTCGAGGGTTAATCCAGAATCAGCTACTAAGCTGGACCAGAAATACTCATTGGGCAGTTTGGCTTACTGCGATTTTATTTAGTGCCATTCACATCCAGTTCTATGGTTTCGTACCTAGAATGTTACTGGGAGTGCTCTTCGGATATATGTACCTCTGGTCTGGTAATTTGCTATACCCAATGTTGGCTCATTTTGCTAACAACGGATTTCAGATTGCAATGCTTTATCTCTACAGCAGTGATCTTACAGAATTCAATATTGATGATACCAATACCGTTCCATGGCCGGTTTTTTTCTCTTCAGCCCTGATCTCCTTGGTATTAATTCTATATTACAGACATCATTTTTCTAAAAACCCCCTCAAAACAGCTGAGTGGCAAACTGTATTCTCAACAGATCGATTACACCGTGCAGAAATAGTAAAATCTGCACTAAATGACCACCATATGAACCCGGTACTGATCAATAAACAGGACTCTTCATACCATAATTTCGGCCAGATAGAAATCCATGTGACTCAAAAATACGCTCAAAGGGCACTTCGTATAATTGAAAACGATATCGACTTTGAGTAAATACAAATACCCCAATATCTTAGTTAGATTTCTCACTGCGACATTCGGCGCCACCATCATCGTCCTGAGCATTCTGAATGGTCCATGGAGTTATTTCTGCGTTTTTCTTTTGATAGCGGTTCTATCACAATGGGAGTTTTACAAAATTGTACAATCACCAGGTTCACGCCCATTGAAAGTTTGGGGGAGTCTGATGGGTCTGTTTTTGGTAAGTTTTTCGTTTTTGTCCATTAGTGGAAACTTGGGTTTTGACTGGTTGCTACTCTTAATTCCATTGGGTATGACTACCTTTGTGATCAAACTATTCCAAAAGAATGAAACACAGCCATTTTTGGGCACCGCCTACACATGGTTGGGAATTATTTATGTCGCACTGCCATTTAGCATGTTACATTACGTAGGTTTTGCCCGTGGGGCATACGATTTTCAGTTAGTACTGGGATGTCTGCTGCTGCACTGGGCTCATGATGTGGGTGCATACTTCATAGGTGTACGCTTCGGCAGGACCAAGTTGTTCCCAAGCTTATCACCTAACAAATCCTGGGAGGGCAGCGCCGGTGGCGCATTATTAACCCTGCTGGTGGTATTTGTCGGGTCATTTTGGGCTGATTCCCTGAGGTTATGGGAGTGGCTTACAATCGGCACGTTGGTAATTGTTGCTGGTACCTTGGGGGACCTGGTAGAATCACAGTTAAAAAGAAGCATGGAAATAAAAGACTCGGGACGAAGTATTCCAGGGCATGGTGGCTTTTTGGACAGGTTCGATGGGCTGTTGATCTCAACTCCTTTCATAGCAGCATTTTTGAAGTTCTTTGTGGCTTAAATTTTGATATTGGCGCTCGACTGGCCCTTAAAATTGAGCAACCATTTGGAGCGACTTTTTAGTCAAAATCATTACATTGCAAGCACCATAAACAACGTACTTAACTATGGCCTATATTGAACCGGCCCCTATAAAAGACAAAGAAAACCCTTTTGAGTCTATGATGTCCAGGTTTCAAGTTGCTTCACAGGCTTTGGGACTGGACGATGAGATCTATAATGTACTGAAGTCACCGGCAAAACAGGTTCAGGTATCACTTCCGATTACCATGGATGATAGTTCCCTTCAAGTATTTGAAGGATTTAGAGTAATACACTCAAATATCCTGGGGCCATCTAAAGGGGGTATCAGGTATGATATGAGTGTCCATATGGACGAGGTTAAAGCTTTAGCCGCTTGGATGACCTGGAAGTGTGCAGTGGTTGATATCCCATTTGGTGGCGCCAAAGGTGGCATTAAATGCAACCCCCGCCAAATGTCAGCTGGCGAGATTGAACGATTAACCAGAGCATATACCTTTGCAATGGCGGAAATCTTCGGGCCAGACCGGGACATACCCGCCCCGGATATGGGGACAGGCCCCAAGGAAATGGCCTGGTTGATGGATGCCTATTCAAGAATACAGGGAATGACTGTAAATAATGTAGTTACCGGTAAACCGCTGGTCCTTGGTGGCTCATTGGGAAGAGCGGAAGCTACCGGAAGAGGTGTAATGGTATCTACTTTAGCTGCTATGGTAAAACTAAAGATCAATCCCTACCAGGCAAGCATTGCTGTGCAAGGGTTTGGTAATGTTGGCTCCTATGCCAGTCTTTTGTTGGAAGAAAGAGGGTGTCGGGTAGTAGCCGTAAGCGACTTATCCGGCGCATATTATAATGATAAAGGAATTCCAGTGGAAAAAGCCATTGAATATCGGGATAGTAACAATGGACATCTGGAGGGTTTTGAAATGGCTGAGAAAATTTCGGGAGAAGATCTCCTGACGTTGAAGGTGGATGTCTTGGTGCCAGCTGCCACCGAAGATGTGATAACCACTAAAAATGCCGAAAAGATTAATGTTCGGTTGATCGTTGAAGGCGCCAATGGACCTACCTCTGCAAACGCAGATCCTATAATAAATGACAAGGGAATAATGGTAGCCCCTGATATTCTGGCGAATGCCGGGGGAGTTACAGTATCCTATTTTGAGTGGGTCCAAAATAGACTAGGTTATAAGTGGTCAGCAGAACGGGTAAATCGCCGTTCTGATCGGATCATGAAAGAGGCTTTTAACCGGGTATATAAGGCATCGCTGGAATACAAAGTAAGCATGCGCATTGCAGCTTATATAGTGGCCATAGACAAAGTAAGTAAGACCTACAAATTCAGAGGCGGGTTTTAATAGACGGAGCGTATGACCATACATAGGGAAGGATATGTTCCATTGCTAATCACCGCAGTGGCGCTCATAGTGTTAAACTTATTAGTAATCCAGTTTTTGACCTGGGCCCCACCATGGCCAATAATTGTACACTTGGGAAGTACTTTATTATTCTTCATGATCCTGCAGTTTTTTAGGAGCCCAAAAGTGAATACTCCACTTGATGACAACAAAGTTTATGCCCCTGCAAATGGTAAGGTAGTAGTAATTGAAGAGACATATGAGCAGGAGTACTTTAACGAGACTCGAAAACAAATAAGTATTTTTATGTCACCTGTAGACGTTCATGTTAACCGAAACCCCGTATCAGGGATCATAAAAGAACTTAAATATCACGCGGGCAATTACCTGGTAGCCTGGCATCCGAAATCAAGTTTGGAAAACGAACGCACCACTCTAGTTGTGGAGGCAGCTCAAGGTGTTGATGTACTGATCCGTCAGATAGCGGGGGCCGTGGCCAGACGGATTAAATGCTATGTTGACGAAGGTGATTCTGTAATTCAGGGTGAAGAGTTTGGGTTTATTAAATTTGGATCTCGAGTGGATGTATTTTTGCCGTTGGATGCCCAGATCAATGTAAGCATCGGTGAGAAAACAATAGCCGGCAAGACAGTAATTGCACATTTGTCATCTACAAACACTTCAAAATGAGCCAATCAGAGAAGTTTCGCTGACGAAATTAATACTGGATACAGTTTTAAAGGAGATGCATTGCTGCTTGGGGGCATCAACTACCAGACGACGTTAATCAAAAAAATAGAGCGATTACTTTCTTATTCAATAAAATGCTATCTTGATCAAGTCTGTTTACATATGTATTTGTTAGTTTTAAAATTGTCTTGTTATGAGTGTACTAAAAGTTATAGAACTCCTTGCATCATCGGATAAGAGTTGGGAAGATGCAGCTCAGAATGCTGTAAAGGAAGCCGGTAAATCCCTGAAGAACATTAGGGCCGTAAACGTAAGCAATCTAAGTTGTGTAATCGTTAAGAACAAAATTAGCAAGTACCGGGTCAACGTGAAGGTCACTTTCGAAGTAGAATAATTCCCTCTTGAATATATAAACTATTGGCACTTATTATTATAGAAATGGCTTCCAGTGTGTATTTGAAGGTAGTGGGGCCTCTATTGATAGGGGCTCCTTTTTCACTGGATGTATAAAATGCAGACTCTTGGCGTGTAAGCCAATCGCTCTTTCAGGAGATCCCTTAAATCCATATTTTACATCACCTGCGATAGGACATCCAACTGCACTTAATTGTACCCGAATCTGGTGGGCCCTCCCAGTCAGAGGGATTACCTCTAATAAGTATTTTTGGTCTTTTGCCATAATTAATGAGTAATCCAGTTGGGATAGTTTAGAACCTTCGATTTCACGATTAAAACTGGTGGTGTGATTCTTCTTGTGGTTTTTCCTCAACCAGTGGGTCAATGTACCAGATTTATCTGGAGGTGGATTCATAGTTACCGCCCAATAGTGTTTGCTAATTTTTCTATTAGTGAAAATCCAGTTCATTCTTGTAAGTGCTTTAGAAGTTTTAGCCAACAACAGCACTCCGCTAACTGGCCGGTCAAGGCGATGAACCAAGCCAACAAACACCTTACCTGGTTTATCGTAGGTTACTTTTAGATATTCCCTGGCATAATCAACCAAACACAAGTCCCCGGTTTGGTCACCTTGAACCAACAATCCTGATGGTTTATTTACTGCTAACAGATGATTGTCTTCGTACAGTATTTCCACAGTGTCACGCATTTCTGGTATTCTCAAATTGGAAAAAATTTCTCAATATGATCGTTAAATTCAATTTTGCTACCGTATAGCCCTGGCATTAATTTACATGTAACTATCTGGTATTCAGATTTTTGAACAATAATGATACAAAATTAAAGTTAAAAATCATCAAATGGGCATGGTAATGGCAATTTTAATTACCGCACCTGAACCCAGTGCTATGAAAAGATTATCATGTTCAATATTTATCATCTGTTTTACGCTTCATACATTTGCTCAACAGATACTGGTAGATGAAATGCTTCAGGCTCGTGTTCATTATATGAATACCGCAAAAGTAAGTTATATCACATCAACCGATGTATATCGAGTTAGCGTAGAGCCGCAACAGGAACCAGAAATTCCCAATGACATTCTTCAATCCTTCGAAAAAAAATATAAAGGAGCCAGAAAAGTAGAATGGACTATTAAAGAAGATCGATATAAAATTAATTTTATTTTTAAGGGCAGTGAGATGTTTACCTATCTCGACCGGCATGGGCTCTGGATGAAAAGCTTTACCAAGCTAAGTCAGGAGGAACTCCCTGAACAGGTAGTTTCATATCTGGAGTCACAATATCAAGACTATCAGTTAACCAAGTATTATTTAAAGGACACACCCAGTGGTCAGTCCTACACTGTCGCCGTTAAAGGAAACAGTGAGTATGTTTGGTTGGAGTTTGATGAAAACGGGCATATTCTTAACAGCCCTGCTTAAAACATTAAATGTAATAAAGAGCAATTGATCCACCTCAATTTCTAGTTGGTTTGATCTTTCGGGGTCAAGCCAACTTCTTTTTTAAGGTTCGTAGCTTGAAGCTACGGGACAATTAATTTCAGAACTCGGAAGTAACATGAAAATCAATCTCCGGGAAATTTTCTTCCACCATCTGCATCCAGGCTTTTGTCTCTGCTATGAACACCCATTTACCATCCTTATCTTTAGCTATGTGGCGGTATTTCGAATGGATAAATTCCTTTATTTTTTTTTGATCCTTACCCCCTATCCAACAGGCCTTATACAAAGTGATCGGATGAAATCTACATTTGGCCCCATATTCGTGTTGTAACCGATGTTGAATCACATCGAATTGTAGTTGCCCAACTGTACCAACCACTTTACGGGCTCCCAATTCATAAGTAAATAATTGCGCTACTCCTTCATCCATCAGCTGTCGCAATCCTTTGTCTAGTTGCTTGGATTTCATAGCATCCAGATTTACCACTTCTTTAAAGATTTCTGGGGAAAAGCTAGGAATACCTGTATAACTTCCACGCTCCCCCTCAGTCAAGGTGTCTCCGATCTTCAAGTTTCCGGTATCATATAGACCAATGATATCTCCAGGAAACGCTTCATCTATAATCTCCTTATTTTGAGCCATGAATGCAGTAGCATTGGAAAATCTAAGCTTCTTGTCCAGGCGCACGTGGTGATAGTTGTTACCTCTTTGAAAACGGCCAGAACAAACTCTTACAAAAGCTATTCGATTGCGATGCTTAGGGTCCATGTTTGCATGGATCTTAAAAACAAATCCAGTATAATCTGACTCCGCAGGCTGCACTTCTCTGATCTCAGTGCTTCTTGGCTGAGGAGCAGGGGCTATTTGAATAAAACAATCCAGGAGTTCTCTAACTCCAAAATTGTTTACTGCACTCCCAAAAAAGACCGGAGCGACCTTTCCATTCAGGTAGTCTGCTCTATTAAACTCTGAATAGACACCATTGATCAGCTCCACTTCCTCACGCAAAATAGCGGCATCTGAGCTGCCAATTTCCTGCTCCAACCTGGGATCCGCCAAATCATCTATTTGCAGGAATTCGTCGGTAAGTTCAGTTTTACTTGGTTGAAACAATAGTAGCTTCTTTTGGTATAGATCATAAACGCCTTTGAAGGTCTTACCCATGCCAATTGGCCAACTCAACGGGCGCACGGTTATATTTAGTTTCTTCTCAATTTCGTCCAATAAATCAAATGGATCCTGACCTTCTCTATCCAGTTTATTAATAAAAACCAATACTGGGGTTTGACGCATTCGACAAACCTCCATGAGTTTTTCGGTTTGAGTTTCTACTCCTTTGACACAATCAATTACGATCACAACACTATCAACTGCCGTCAAAGTGCGGTAAGTATCTTCCGCAAAATCCTGATGCCCGGGAGTATCCAAAAGATTGACCTTTATGTTTTTATATTCAAACCCCATAACTGAGGTGGCTACCGAGATACCCCTTTGCTTCTCAATTTCCATGAAATCTGAAATCGCATGACGATTAATCTTGTTACTTTTTACCGCGCCTGCCTTTTTTATAGCGCCTCCAAAAAGCAATAACTTTTCCGTTAATGTGGTCTTTCCGGCATCTGGGTGACTTATGATACCGAAAGTCCTTCTTCGGGCTATTTCTTCACTTAACCTCATATTCTAAAATGATCCGCAAATTTAGGGAAATAAGATTTATAAACATCGGCTGGAAGTAAAACTGTCATTCTCGTTAGAGATGAAAGGAATCTATAACGGTTCCCTGACAATTTGGCACAAAAATTAGCCCAATAACCTGTTGGCATAACCCTTGTTGGTATGGTACTGACAAAAAGTAGTTTCAGCTTAGGCTAGTAATAATATTGAATAAAACATCATGGGAAAAATTATAGGAATTGATTTAGGCACCACAAACTCGTGTGTTGCGGTTATGGAGGGTAATGAACCTGTGGTAATACCTAATAGCGAAGGCAGGAGAACAACACCATCTATTGTGGCTTTTATTGACGAAGGAAATGGAGAGCGCAAAGTGGGTGATCCTGCAAAGCGGCAGGCGATTACCAATCCAACCAATACCATTAGTTCTGTTAAAAGATTTATGGGGAAAAAGTTCTCTGAAGTTGCAGAGGAGCGAAAAAACGTCTCTTATAAATTGGAGAAAGGAAATAACGATACAGTTAGGGTCAAAATAGGTGACAGACTTTATACGCCACAAGAGATCTCCGCAATGATCTTACAAAAAATGAAATCGACTGCAGAAGACTATCTTGGGACAGAGATAAAAGAAGCTGTAATAACGGTGCCGGCATATTTCAACGATGCTGAGAGACAAGCAACCAAAGAAGCTGGTCAAATTGCAGGTTTAGAGGTAAAAAGGATAATCAACGAGCCAACAGCAGCCTCATTGGCGTACGGTTTGGACAAGAAGAACAGGGAAATGAAGATCGCCGTATTTGATCTCGGTGGAGGTACCTTTGATATCTCAATCTTGGAATTAGGAGACGGTGTGTTCGAAGTAAAATCCACCAACGGAGACGTGCACCTGGGTGGTGATGACTTTGATGCGGTGATTATGGATTGGTTAGCTGCAGAGTTTCAGAAAGACGAAGGAATTGACCTGCGTAAAGATCCTATGGCCCTGCAACGCTTGAAAGAAGCAGCGGAAAAAGCCAAGATTGAACTTTCCAGTTCAACTAAAGCGGAGATCAATCTGCCTTACATCATGCCGGTTGACGGTATTCCAAAGCACCTGGTGAAAAGCTTGAGCAGGGCAAAGTTCGAACAACTTGCAGATAAACTGTTCAAAAGGGCTATGGATCCTGTAAAGCTAGCCATGAAGGGCGCTGGTATTTCTGCTTCTGAGATTGACGAAGTAATTCTGGTAGGTGGATCCACTAGAATTCCCAAAGTACAGGAAGAGGTAGAAAAATTCTTTGGCAAAACTCCTTCAAAAGGGGTTAACGCTGACGAAGTAGTAGCCATTGGTGCTGCTATTCAGGGAGGGGTATTGACAGGTGAGGTAAAAGATGTGCTGTTACTGGATGTGACTCCATTATCACTGGGTATTGAGACCCTTGGAGGAGTGTCAACCAAGTTGATAGAATCTAATACTACCATACCTACCAAAAAATCGGAAGTATTTTCAACTGCTGCTGACAATCAGCCCTCAGTGGAGATTCACGTACTTCAGGGAGAAAGACCCATGGCAAAAGACAATCGCACCATTGGAAGATTCCACCTGGATGGAATTCCACCGGCCTCAAGGGGCGTTCCTCAAGTTGAGGTGGCCTTCGATATCGATGCTAATGGTATACTACATGTTTCTGCCAAAGACAAAGGAACTGGTAAAGAGCAAAAGATACGTATTGAAGCTTCCTCAGGTCTAACAGAAGAGGAAATTGACAAAATGAAGAAGGAGGCTGAAGCCAATGCAGAAGTAGATAAGCAAGCCAAAGAGCGGGTAGATAAATTAAATGCTGCTGATTCACTTATTTTTCAAACTGAAAAGCAGTTGAGCGAATATGGGGATAAGTTATCAGAAGGAAATAAGCAACCCATCGAAGAAGCATTGACAAGCTTAAAATCTGCCCATGAAGCTCAGGATCTGTCAGCTATTGACAGCGCCATGGAAGGCTTAAATAAGGCTTGGGAAGGGGCTACTCAGGAAATGTATGCTGCTTCACAAGAAGGCGCTGCAGCTGGCCCGGAAGCCAATGCAGATGTTGGCGCAGATGGAGGAGGAGATGATAATGTTAGTGATGTAGAGTTTGAAGAAGTAGAAGACAAGGACAAATAATCATCTGACACCTAACAACACTTGGAACCCTGCCCAGTAGTGTATGCTACAGGGCAGGGTTTTTTATGACCTATGTAGAATTTCATTCCGGCAACTTCGTTACCAACATAAAATAGTATTAAATTCGTATCATCGAATAAGCATATGAAGTCCAGATTTACGGGTATTTTGATTATGCTGTCGATCAATGTATTTGGGCAGCATAATCCTGTTCACATCTATCAGGAGACCACTGGCGACGGAGGGTTTCAATATTTCGCCCAAAACCTTGACCTGGCTCCCTACCAACTCGAGATTGAGTTTACTGAGTTAAATAATCTGAGATCCAGCGACCCTTTACCTTACTACACTATTGTTTATCCAGGAGACCCGAAATTTCTCTTTCTACTGGAACCGATGGGGGCTGGTAGTACTTCATTCAAATCAAGTTACAAACTCACCCTGGGTGATCCGAAAGCCACAATCGATAGGGATTTTGCATATACTCTACCCTATACACATAATCAACAGTATATGATGATCCAGGGTGCCAACGGCTCATACACTCATCAGGGAAAGTATGCCTGGGATTTTGTTATGGAAGAAGGGACAAAGGTATGTGCAAGTAGGAACGGGTTGGTAGTGCAGGTAAAAGAAGATTCTAATATTGGCGGACCTGACATTTCGTTTATGAAACATGCGAATCGTATAACCGTGCTTCACAATGACGGCAGTTATGCTGACTACGTACACCTCCGCCAAAACGGTGCTGTTGTAATCCCCGGAGACCAGGTAGTTGGGGGTCAGGTAATCGGATACAGTGGAAACACCGGATGGTCAACCAAGCCACATTTACATTTTCAAATCTACAAAGCTGTTAAGTTCGGGATCAAAACTGTTCCTGTAAAATTCCTTTTGGCTTCGGGGGCCGTCACCGGGTTGAAGGAACAAGTAGTATACCGTGCCTTTCATCAACGGTAATAGTAGAAGGTTGAAAAAACCGTAAACCTTACACAGGAGACATCTGTTGCCATTCAGTCCAGCAGGAGTCCCATAAATTTGGCACTTTTATGCTCCCATGATTCGAAGCCAAATTCGTCATCAAAAAATTTATTTTCCATAGCTGGTTGATTAGTCTAAGTGGGGTAAAAGCTTCCTTGTTCGGAGGCTTTTTCCTTTCACTTAGTATGCTAATTGTGGTGTTCTTAGCACCAAATACAGGATTTGTCAGGCAAGTCTACGACCTGGAAGTATTAAGTCCTATGTTATCCAGCGAGGTAATCCGTCAACTTGAGATCGATAATGCGGTCCGCAATTCACTATCATTCAGATTGGCAACCTGGGCTCTTGGTTATAATGACACCATCCCCCAAGGGCTGTTTCAAATTCAAAAAGGTTGGAGTAACCTGTCAATTATCAAACACCTAAAAACTGATCCAAAATCATCCGTTTCTGTAGTGATCAGGCCCTACCAACGACGGCCGAATACTTTAAAAAGCCTTTGTAAACACCTGGACATAAAGCATACGGCACTGAAAGAAATGTTGGAGGATAAAGCATATATCCAACAATGGGGAAATTTCAACAAAGAAAATGTCTATTGCCTGCTGATTCCAGATACCCTGCTTATTTATCGGGACAGCCGGGCCAAAGAGGTCGCCGACCGCCTATTCAGAAATTACCTGAGGTTTTGGAATGCAGAACGGCTTCAACGGGCGGCGGCCTTAGGATTAACCAATCAGGAAGCAGGTGTTCTGGCATCCATTGTTTATGCAGAGACTAAAATACCACAGGAAATGCCTCTGATTGCAGGCCTTTACCTTAATAGATTACAAAAAAACATGCGGCTACAAGCTGACCCAACAGTGGTTTTTGCCTCGGGCAAGACCTTGACCCGTGTACTGAAAACTCATAAACGAATCCGGTCTGAATATAATACCTATCGGATATATGGTTTCCCTCCGGGACCTGTATTTACCGCTACTCCTCAAGCCATTGATGCGGTGTTAAGTGCGGTATCTCACAATTATCTTTATTTCTGTGCCCGAAATGACTTTTCAGGATACCATCACTTTTCGCGCACTCTGGATGAACATCTACAGATCGCCAGACAATACCAGAAAGAATTAAATCGAAGAAGAATAGGATTCAAGGGTTCATGATGTCCCTTAGATTCCCCATATTACTATTGCTTGTGCTCATACAGGGGTGCATGAACCGAAAGGACCTGACGGAAGAACAACTACCTGTTGAAAGTTATGCAGTTCCTGTGTCCGACAAAAATGAACACATACTGGAAACTCCAACTGACACCATTTACTTTGACGGCAGTTCTGTGGTTTTTTTTACTCCTAAAGTGGAGGAGTTAAATACACTACTCCTTGATAAGTCAGTGCGAGAAGGTGTGCAGCAGGCTGTTAGTGATTTTACGTATTATGCCAGTTTAGTTTCCGACTCACTTCAATCCAGTCAGATCCCTGTATATTTCACAAATCAGAGATACATAGTATTTGGACAGGGATCGCAACAATTTAAAGTTGATCGTAGCCGAAGTGGTTCGATAATAGGAATGATACTCTACAACGAACAGGAGGCCCCAAAAGTATTACCAGGAATGCAAACTCACCTATCTTTATTGGCATCTATAGCTGACTATTTCTATGATCAGCAAACAAATATAATGCCCTTGTTGAATTACTTTGATTCTGTGAATCCCCAATCTCTTCATATCTTTTCATCTCACAGCGATATCCTAAATCAGACCGGCAATCGGGTTGATCCATTCTATTATTTAAAGTTTGGTAATAATCTGGCCAATCGGGCCAATAAATTTAGAATGTCTGTTTTCGCTTACAATAAGTTCTTTTTGGATGACTCTCTTGCTGCAATTATTTGTCGGGTGCCCAGCCACTACGACGAGAGCTCCATCAAGCTGTACATATGGGACAGACAAGTGGAGATGGTACTAGATGAAATAGAGCTTGCAGAAAATGTTTGGAACGAAAAATGGATAATGGTAAAAGATAGCTGGATTACCACCGATACCGCTTTGGGCAACTTCTCCATAGTACAGAGAAAAAAAGAAGCCCGCATGGAAAATAATAAAAGGACCGTTATTGACAGCTTGTACAAGTGGCAATGGACTGGTGACAAATTTATTAGGCTTTCAACTAAAGACCTGGCCCTCATCAATTATCCTCTGAAAGACTGGGATTCGTATCAAGAACCAGAATCCCCATCTGAAATTACCATTATTGATGAAGACTACGTATGGCTGCCATTGGAAACAGGCGATCTTACCTGGGAGAATGTCATATTGGAACTCCCCAAACCTTATTCTATTGAAAAAGAGCCCATTGAAAACCAATTGGCAAACAAACAAATTGATACCTTGGTTACTATCTCCCAACCTCATGTAAAATTTAAGTTTTACCGTTCCCCTGAGAACAATGTGTTTATAAATGGAGTGGTATCTGATGCTTCAATCAATTTTAAAAAAGGCTTGAAGATTGGTGTAGCTAAGAGTGACTTCGCCGCAGTATTCGAAAAGCTAAAACCGCATTCGATCCTTCCAGACCTGGTAAAAGTCAGCAGCAAAGATAAAGACCGGGTGATATCTTATTATTTCCAAAATGACACCTTGGTTCGCATTGAGTTTACCAACTTTATTCATTAATAGCCTGACTGTTTGGAAGCTCCCAATTATAGGAGTATTTTAGTCAGGCAACATTCTAATCAACATGCACCAATCCTATCGCTGGGGCATACTTGCCCCAGGTAACATTGCTCATAAATTCGCCTCGGGCCTGCAATATGTACCTGGAGCAGAATTATATGCAATAGGATCCAGGGACGAGGTAAAAGCCAAAAATTTCGCAGATCAGTACCACGCACCGGTAAGCTATGGTTCATATGAAGCATTGGCAACTGATCCCTTAGTTGATATTATCTATATCGCTACACCACACACATTTCATATGGAAAATACCTTGCTGTGTTTGGAACATGGTAAGGCCGTACTATGTGAAAAGCCATTGGCTATCAACAGCTACCAGGTAGAAACCATGATTCAGTCTGCCAAGGAAAACGATAGTTTCCTAATGGAAGCCCTTTGGTCCAGGTTCCTCCCAAATATTCATCGTGCAAAAGAACTGGTAGAGTCTGGCAAGATTGGCGTGATTAACCACCTGGAAGCAGACTTTGGATTCAAAGCCGAATATGACCCACATTCCAGATTGTTTGACCCAGCCCTGGGTGGCGGCGCTCTTTTAGATATAGGAATATATCCTTTGTTTTTTGCGCTTTACTTGTTTGGAGAACCCAGCGAAGTGGAATCAGATGCAAAACTTACGGCCACCGGCGTGGACGAGAGTTGCCGGGTAAAACTGACATTTGGTAGAGGTGAAACGGCAAATCTATATTTTACAGTAACTGAATTTACTGCTGTAGAAGCACGGATCAAGGGTGAGCGGGGAGAAATCAATTTGCCTAACCGTTGGTATCAACCAGTGAATCTGGCCATCACTACTGAAAGCGGGTCTGAGGATATTGTAATGGACTTTGTTGGCAATGGATACAACTATCAGGCTGTTGAGGTAATGAATTGTCTGGAGGAAGGGAGTATTGAAAGCTCAAAGTGGTCCCATAATGACAGCCTTCAACTGATGCGGTTAATGGATAAGATACGAGGGCAGTGCGGAATTGAATACCCTGCTGACCAGATCACCCGGTAAGTGAAAAAATTCTTTTAAAAAACTTTGAGAAATCCATAACTGAATATAGCTAACCATGAAGCACATTGATCTACAAAATCTCGAACCAAGAGAAATAATGCCAGGGTTTCACGGCCGCATGGTTCACTCCGATAATATGACTTTCGTTCATTGGCGCATAGATGCCGGTGCTCTGCTACCTGAACATTCCCACATGCACGAGCAGGTGGTTAATGTAATCACAGGAAAATTTGAACTCACAGTCGATGGTGAAACGGAGATCATAGGCCAAGGAGAAGTTGCCTGTATTCCATCCAACACCCTTCACAGCGGAAAAGCAATAACAGATTGCTACATAATCGACGTCTTTTATCCCGTTAGGGAGGATTATCGGTGACACCTACATTTCTTTAATTCAAGTAATGAAGTAATTATTTGCTTGAATTTAGGTAGCATTTTTGCTACTTTTGTATAAGATCCTTAAAACTACAACAGTTAGTATTAAAAGCTGGGTGGCGATTTGTTCGCCAAAAAGGAAGCCACCGGATTTATAAACATGATTCCATTCAGGGTTTGGTGGTGATCCCATTTCATGGGTCACGAGCAATTCCAAAGGGAACCACCCACAGCATACTGAAGAAAGCTGGTTTAAGATAACAGTCATGAAAACAATACCCGTAATCGTCGAACACAACCAAGCGGCTTTTTTTGCCTATACTCCTGATATAAATGGTTGCACTGCAGGAGGATATTCATACAAGGAAGTTAAAAAGAATATTCTTGAAATATTGAAATTATGCATAAGTGAAGATAATACTTTGAATAAAAGATACAATAACGGGTATAGTGTTGAATTTGAAATAGACCTGCATAGCGTGTTTAAGTTTATCCCTGAACTCAATGTTTCGAAACTGGCGAATTTAGCTGGTATGAACCCTGGTCTGCTTAGACAATATGCATCTGGGGCTAAGAAAGCCTCAGAAAAACAAGCTGAAAAAGTTGATGCAGCAATTTCAGATCTGGCAGCCAGGCTTGCTGCCCTCAGGTTGATCAGTTAGTTTGTTGTTCATATAACCTTGGAATAGATGGTAGCACTAAAACAAAACCCCAACAACAACTGAATTATCCATACCTTCAAATGGAAAATTAAGCAATCTGTGAAAGAGCACATAATCTCATCACTTATCTCAACAATAGGGGAAAATCGGGTTCTCACTGGTTCCGTCGTCAGGGAACGTTATCATCACGTTTGGCTCATGGACCAGCCACTGAATGCTCTGGCTGTGGTGCTTCCCAGAACCACTCAGGACGTTGCTAAAACCTTAAGCATTTGCCACGACCTCCATCAACCAGTAGTGATGCATGGCGGGCTGACCAACCTGGTTGGTGGTACACAAACCAAGGCCGGGGAGGTGGTGGTCTCTCTGGAAAAAATGAATGCCATTGAGGAAATAGACCCCAAAAGCCGGACCCTGACGGTACAGGCTGGTGCAATTTTAGAAAATGTGCAACAGGCTGCTGAGAAAGCAGGGCTATTATTCCCCTTGAATTTTGGCGCTAAAGGATCGGCTCAAATAGGTGGGATCATTGCCACAAACGCCGGAGGATTGCGTGTGTTACGTTATGGTATGACCCGCCAATTAGTGGTAGGACTGGAAGCAGTCTTAGCAAATGGAACGGTTATTTCTTCTTTGAAAAAGATTCTAAAGGATAATTCGGCCTATGATTTGAAACAACTTTTCATAGGATCAGAAGGCACCCTGGGGGTAATCACCAGGGCCGTGCTTCGATTAGTAGAAGCCCCCAGTACCAGAATCAGTGCTCTGGCAGGACTCAATGATTATGACCAGGTGGTGGCCTTTTTAAAGTTTATGGACAAAGGCCTGGCTGGTACATTGAGCAGTTTCGAATTAATGTGGCCCGCCACCTATAAGGTCTTGACTACTCCCCCAGCTTCAGTTTCTCCGCCGTTACCATATGATTATAACTATTATGTGCTATTGGACAGCTTGGGAAGCGATCCGAAATTTGACCCTGTCCGATTCCAAAATTTATTGGAGGAGGCTCTAAACCAGGGACTCATCCAGGATGCCGTTCCAGCAGAGTCAGCTACTGATATTGACCGGTTTTGGACCATCCGGGAAGATGTGGCACCCATGGTTGCTAAATGTCAACATATTCAACAATTCGACATCAGCTTACCCATTCCTCTGATAGGAGAGATATTAAATCAGATCGTTAAAGAACTATACAGAATTCCGGAAGTTGAAAAAGTCTTCACATTTGGACATGTGGGGGACGGAAATATTCATCTGGTTATAGGGAAAAGCCATCAAAGTGAAGCGTTAATTAACCGGATTAATGACAGGGTCTATCAACCCTTAACAGCAATTGGCGGATCCATTTCAGCGGAACACGGCATCGGAGTTCACAAGAAAAACTACCTCCATATCAGTCGGTCCCCAGAGGAAATCCAACTAATGAAGACTTTGAAACATACATTGGATCCGCATAACATACTCAACCCCGGAAAGGTTTTGGATCTAATGTAATTATCAACGGCTTACTCCTAAATCTGAGCACTCCCTTTATTATTTCAGGGCATCCCAAAGAATCTGGACCGGGTGCAATGCCTTTCTTCCGGTCCCATCCATTATCTGGTGACGGCAACTGGTTCCCGGAGCTGCTATCAATACCTCTTTGTCCAATTCGCGTACAGTAGGGAACAATACCAACTCTCCGATTTGCATGGACAGTTCATAGTGTTCCTTTTCATAACCAAAGGAACCAGCCATTCCACAGCATCCTGATGGGATCAACTGAACCTCATAGTTTACCGGAAGGGAGAGGATCCTTTTGGTGGGCACCATCGAGGAAATCGCCTTCTGATGGCAATGTCCATGTAGTCGTATTAGCCGTTCATCATTAACAAACTGGTCGCTGGTAATTCTATCCTGTTCTATTTCGTTTGCCAGAAACTCTTCTACGGTAAACGAATTGGCGGCTATTTCCTCTGCCGACTTCTTCAAGCCTGTTGGCATCATAGCCAGATATTCATCTCTAAAAGAGAGTATGGCAGAGGGCTCAATTCCAATTAAGGGCGTGTCTTCACTTACCACATCCCTCAACAATTCCACATTTTCAACAGCGATCTTTTGGGCCCGTCTTAACAAGCCTTTGGAAATGAAGGTCCTTCCACTTTCAGCATGTCGTGGTATCTCTATCTGATATCCCAGCTTTTGTAACAGCTTAATAGTGGTGATTCCAATATCTGTGTCATTGTAGTTGGTAAACTCATCGCAGAATAATAGTACTTTCTTACCAGTACGGATAGTACTTTGCCGTTTCCGGTACCATCGCTCTAAGGTGGTGGAATGTAATTTTGGCAGAGGTCGTTCGGTGGCAAAGCCGGCAACAGATTTAAACAATGTACCCGTCAATTTGTTTGAAATAAAGAAATTATATATACCGGGTATTTTTGATGCCAACTGATTGGCTTTGTTAAATCCGGCTATAATCCTGGTACGAAACGGTATCCCTTCAGTGTCATAATATTGTTGTAGGAATTCCGCTTTTAGTTTAGCTACATCGACATTGGATGGACATTCCGCCTTGCAACCTTTACAGGAAAGACAAAGGTCCATCACTTCTTTTATCTCCTGATGAGCAAAAGGATTTTTCTTGTCAGATCTTGTTAGCACTTCACGCAGAATATTGGCCCTGGCTCTGGTGGTATCTTTTTCATTGCGGGTGGCCATGTAACTTGGACACATAGTACCCCCACTAAGAACCGTTTTGCGACAGTCAGCAGACCCATTGCATTGTTCAGCTGCTTGTACAATCCCACCAAATGGTTCGAAATTGAAAACGGTGTCAAAAGAACGGGTAGTTTTATCGGGTTCGTATCTCAGATCTTTATCCATGGGAGGGGCATTCACAATCTTGCCTGGATTAAAGATGTTGTCAGGGTCCCAAATTCTTTTGACCTGCTGCAGTAATTTATAATTATGCTCGCCCATCATGAATGGAATAAACTCTGCCCTGAGCCTCCCATCTCCATGCTCTCCGCTTAAGGAGCCCCGATATTTCTTGACCAGTTGAGCAATCTCCTCTGCAATTACTCTGAACATCCGCTGCCCCTCTGAACTTTTCAGGTTCAAAATAGGCCTTAAATGTAGCTCACCGGTGCCTGCATGAGCATAATGAACAGAGTATAGCCCATATTTATCCAGTATCTGATTGAATTCAGTTATATACTGAGGCAATTCTTTCACATCAACCGCCGTGTCCTCAACTACTGCAACCGCTTTAGCTTCTCCAGGAATGTTGGCCAATAGGCCTAGTCCTGCTTTGCGCAATTGCCAAATGCGAGACATGTCATTCCCTGTAACTATTGGATAATGGTGCCCTAATCCTTCAGACTTCAATTCAGCAATCATTTGTTCGGCCCGCTCTCGCCACCCACCTCCAGTATCACTCCTCAATTCTATCACAATAATCACTTTGGGGTCACCTTTTACAAAAAACCTGTTTTTCCGTTGTTCAATATTTTCTTTGGTACAATCAAGAATATAGTGATCAATCATTTCACTGGCAGAGGGTTGGTATTTCAAAGCCACCAGGTTTCCCAGCAGGCTTTCGTGTATGGAGTCAAAATGAACACACACCAGGCAACATTCGTTTGAAGGTATGGGCACCAGGTTCAACTTAGCTTCTGTTACCATGGCCAATGTACCTTCTGACCCTGCCAGTAGACTACATAGATTAAATGGTTCTCCCGTTTCATTAAAAGGATGCAGGTTTAATAACATGTCCAGTGCATAACCTGTGTTGCGCCTGGGTATGGTTGATTTTGGAAAACCTGATCTTATCTCAATTACATTTTTCTCATTAGAGAGCAGTGATTTCAAAGAACTATATATTGAGGTTTCCAGTTCTGAGGAGGTTTCTGCTCCCCTGCATTTAGCCACCAACTGCAGATCTGTTAATGGGCCCAAGGTGGTAACACTACCATTGCTGAGTACTACTCTGGCCTCCAATAAGTGTTCCCTGGTACTACCATAGACAATTGAGTTCGCACCACATGAATTGTTGCCAATCATCCCTCCGATCATAGCTCTATTGGCGGTGGCCGTTTCCGGGCCGAACATCAACCCGAATTGATTGAGGTGTTTGTTCAGGTCATCACGTACCACACCCGGCTGTACGCGAACCCATTTTTCTTCAGGGTTAACTTCCAAAATCTTATCAAAATGATTGCTCATATCGACCACGACTCCTCCGCCTACAACCTGTCCGGCCAGGCTTGTCCCAGCAGTACGGGGGATCAGTGATACCTGGTTATTTCGTGAAAATTTTACCAGATCGATCAGATCTTGCTCGCTTCCGGGGATGGCCACGGCCAATGGCAGCTCCCTGTATGCTGAAGCATCGGTGGCATACAGTATCCGCATAGCTCGATCCACATGAATCTGGCCATCAAGTGTTTGGCTCAGTTTGTCGAGTTCCTGCTGTACCTTGTTCATAATAAGGGTACGAAATTAAGTTAAATGTTGGTATGAAACAGATTTAAGGGACAGAAACTAATTAGAAGTATTTTTGCCACCACTTTTGAAAGACTAGAAGACCCCAAACCCTGGCTGGATTGTCCTGTGGGTTATTACTATGCAAGTTCCTTTTAAGTTGATTTACGTATGAAACATCAAAAATGCCCTGATCCTGCAATAAACGTTCATTTAGTAATTCGTTCTCGATTACACCGTTTAGCTCCGTACGCATCCAGTCCAATAAGGGGACCTCGAATCCTTTTTTGGGTCTGTTATATAACTGCTTAGGCAGGATATCCTTAAATGAATCCTGTAAAATACGCTTACGCATGCCAAGGTGAACTTTTGATTCCGGTGGCAGGCCAAAGACGAAATTTACCAGTTCGTGGTCCAAAAATGGCACCCTAACCTCCAACCCATGGGCCATACTCATCCAGTCAACCTTACACAGCATATCATTGGGTAATACCAACTGCATATCGGTATAAAGAATATCATTCAAATCAACATTGGGTCCAAGATGTTTGAGGATTTGAAGTCGACGACCTTCAACAGCCGCTTGGTTCAGATTCACCAAAGATTCACTGCTTAATAGCGCCAGCGCTTGCTGGCGACTAGCAATTCCAGCCCAAAACCAGTATCTATCAGGTATTGACAATGACAAACCACGAGCCATCCGATCAAGCTGGCGAATTTTATTGCTTATTGCATTGTTCCTGGATTTAGGGAAAAAGGTTAGTAATGGAGCCAGTAGCCTCACCAGGGAGTTACTAAAACCCCCGTCCAATGATCGTTGCAGCGCCAGATGCTTATTGTATCCACCAAACAATTCGTCCGCACCATCGCCAGAAAGGGCCACTGTAACTGATTGACGGGTATATTTGCTCAAAATATAGGTGGGCAGCGCCGAGCTATCGGCAAATGGTTCGTCCAAATGGTCCCAGACATCAAAAAGATGATTATATAAATCCTTGTTATTCAAGCGGTACACGGTATGCCTGGTGCTGAATTTATTTGCTACCAATTCGGCATAGCTAGTTTCATCAAAAAACGGTTGATCAACATAGCCAATGGAGAAAGTACTTAACTGATTGGTATACCTGCTGGCCAGCGCTACTACTATAGAGCTGTCGATACCGCCACTTAGAAAAGCCCCAAGGGGAACATCAGCAACCAGTCTTTTTGCCACTGACTCTTCCACCAACGATACTATCTTTGTCTTTTGTTGATCATAGGTCAACTTTGAGTGTAAATTCGAGGACTGAGCAATCTGGTAGAAACGTTGTGGGATAACCTCCGGGGAATTGATTTTCAGGTATTCACCCGGGAGCAATTTTTTAACACCCTCTAGCATGGTAAATGGTGCAGGGACATAGTTCAACTCCAGGTAAAGATTCAAGGATTCGTAGTCCAGTGCTTTAGGAATATTGTAAGCCAGTAAAGACCTCATCTCAGAAGCAAAAACAAGCTTGTCGTTATCGTGATAGTACAATAATGGATTGATTCCAAAACGGTCCCTGGCCAGGAATAATTCATTCTTTATACCGTCGAAAATAGCCAATGCAAAACAGCCGTTAAGCATTTCCAGGCAATCAGTGCCATGATGAATATAAAGGTTCAGTAATACTTCAGTATCTGATTCAGAGGTGAATTCCACTCCTTTATTTTGTAATTGGCGACGATGCTCTTGGTAATTGTATATCTCTCCGTTATAAACGATACGATAACGCCCGCTTAAATCGGCCATGGGTTGATGACCTTGGGGTGAAGGGTCAATCACTGACAAACGCCGATGACCAAGGCCGACCCGTTCGTCAATAAAAGTGTTTTGATAGTCAGGCCCCCGATGCTTTAACAATTCGGTGGACTTGGCGAGGTGGATCATATGCATTCGACCGATTTCATTAAACGCCATAATCCCGGTGATCCCACACATAGATAAAAGTGTTAAAGTGGACGCTAAAATAATGTTTATGCCCATAAAATGTACAAATCATCTTATATTTGAAATGACCAGACCATTTTTTTCGTTTCAGGAGAAACCACCAACGCCTTGAAGATATTTTTTTATTTAGGTATGGTTGTAATTATTTGCAGCTGTGCCACCGCTAAAAAACGCTATTCTGTAGACCCAAAGATCCAAACAGCCATATCGACTGCCCGTTCCTATACGGGTACACCTTACAGATACGGTGGAACCAGCAAACGGGGTATGGATTGCAGCGGCCTACTGTGTGTTTCCTATAAAAGCGCTGGTTTAACGCTTCCCAGGACTTCCGCAGAACAGAGTAAGTTTGGTAAGCCGGTTAAGGTCAGCGAACTCAAGCCCGGTGATCTGGTGTTCTTTTCAGCCAAAAAAGGACGAAAAAAGATCACCCATGTAGGTATGGTTACCACGGTAAAACAGGGGAAAGACCTGAAATTCATTCACAGTTCCAGTAAACTAGGCGTGATCGAGAACAATTTGCTGTCAGATTATTACCGGGGAATCTTTGTAAAGGCACGTCGCCCGTTTTAATATAAACAGGAAACACATATATTTGCACCCCATGGGGCATTAGCTCAGCTGGCTAGAGCGCTACGCTGGCAGCGTAGAGGTCATCAGTTCGACTCTGATATGCTCCACCTTCGCCCGCCGAATCTGGCTACAAGCTGGAGAAGGCGGGTTTTTCATTTAGCATAAATCCATTTGCAAAAGGGCTACGGCAGTGAACTCCACTAAACAGCGCGAGGACGAGGATAAAATCCGACCCGCTTGGAAAATAGGGTATTTAAAAAATAGCAACCCACTCCAGGCACTCACCATCTGGTTACTTTTGATATTCGGTTACCATTATCTTATATTGCCCTTGTATCCAAACGGGTATTTTTAAAACCACTGATAATGAAGCTACCTAATCAAAAAAATATTTCTCGTAGAAGGTTTGTTAAAGCCTCGGCTACTTCACTTGCTGTTTTCACAATTGTCCCCAGACATGTCTTAGGTGGTGTTGGGTATGTGGCTCCAAGTGACACCGTTTTCATTGCTGGCATTGGTGTTGGAGGAAAAGGAAAATCTGATCTAACTTCTATAGCGGAAAGCCCGAATGCCAGAATTGTTTTCCTATGCGACGTGGATGATCGAATGGCGGTCGATTCAAAGGCCAACTTCCCTGAAGCCAAATACTATAGGGATTTCAGAGAAATGTTGGATAAAGAAGGGAATGGCATAGATGCCGTTACCGTATCAACTCCTGATCATGTTCATGCTGTGGCAGCACTTACCGCCATGCAAATGGGTAAGCATGTATATGTACAAAAACCGCTTACGCATAGTATTAAAGAAGCAAGAATTCTAACCGAAGCTGCGGAAAAATATAAAGTGGTGACTCAGATGGGCAATCAGTTTGCCTCCGATGAACCTGTGCGCCGAACCCAGGAACTCATCGATGCTGGATTGATCGGAGAAGTCCATAGGGTTTATGCCTGGACGAACAGACCAGTTTGGCCACAAGGTATACCCTCACCTACCGGCAATTATGATGTTCCTTCTGAATTGGATTGGGACTTATGGCTTGGTCCTGCAGAAAAAATAGACTACAACCCTGCCTATCTACCCTTCAACTGGCGTGGTTGGTGGGCATTTGGCACCGGGGCACTTGGTGATATGGGCTGTCATATCATGGATCCATTTTTCCGGATATTACCCGTGGACTATCCCACAGAAGTAGAATGTAGTACTACTACTGCTTGGGAGGGATTTTTTAAGGTGGCCAATTTTAAAAATAGCTGCCCGGCATCTGCTATTATTCATCTTAAATTCCCCCGTACGGATGGAAAAGGGGATATTAAACTTACCTGGATGGATGGTGGTCTACGCCCGGAAATACCGGAAGAACTTGGAGCTGATGAAGATGTCATGGACCCGGGTAATGGATTTATTTTCGAGGGATCCAAAGGCAAGTTAATGGGAAATTATTCCACATTACCTATTTTGCTTCCTACCTCAAGAAAAGAAGAAGCAGATGCTGTTCCAGTAACTTTACCAAGGGTACCTGATGGTCATTATGTGGATTGGGTTAATGGCTGCATGCAAGGATATGAGAAAGCAGAGTTAAGCTCACCATTTGAATATGCGGGACCATTTACCGAAGCAGTATTGATGGGTAACTTGGCAATTAGAGCATATATGCACCAGGAAAAAGACAGCGAAGGCAGGACCATTTATCCAGGCCGGAAAAAACTGCTCTGGGATGCTGAGAATATGAAAATTACCAACTTTGACTTAGCCAATGAATTCGTAATGCGGACCTACCGCAGCGGCTGGACAATTTAAAGACGAAGTACATCGGGACCAGGATAGAAAGGTAAGTGACAATTCTCTGTTTGCATAAAATGTTGTTTTACTGACAGGTTATCACTAAAAATTTAAAGTAGTACTTTACTAAGATATACTACCCCTTAATCTGTTCACTCATCGGAAATACCGCAATGAAACTAGCAGTTAGATACTGGTGTTTCAAGGCGACTACGTCAATATATAGGG